>ENA-UOVV01000138-UOVV01000138.1-compost-metagenome-genome-assembly--contig:-NODE-138-length-109528-cov-14.918144_pt1 | contig 109528 bp, 104 predicted proteins | sample MGYA00238155_ERZ761577 | MGnify/ENA primary metagenome ERZ761577 (study PRJEB28898, sample SAMN06268775) | compost metagenome | isolation source: Emeryville, CA | place: USA:Emeryville, CA...
TAAATTGGTGAGTTTTGAGGAAGCTGAGGAGTTTTAACGATTTGAGAAATTAATTTTGGTATTCAATAATTTGTAAAGCTTTTGAGTATCAACCGATAGTGTGTCCCATGCACAAATTGAACGGTATTTTGCTGAAAGTTGAGAATTTTCATTTTCAATTTTCAGTGTCAATTTTCCAACATAATCAGAACAAAAAATTTCTGTACTTATCGGGTTTTTTATAATTTCAAAAACATATTTGAAAACACTGTCTCTCTCTGATTTATTGAAATTTAAGGTTTTGTGATCAGTCCTGAGATACTTGGATCCACCGGTAAAAAAATTACCTTCGAAAATTCTTTTTTCATAAGTTGCAGTATCTTCATCATTGTAAAAAATAATTTCTTCAAAAGTATTACTGACTGATATTTCGTACCAATTAAATTTTTTCTCAGTTTTAATTTCTTCCTTCTTATTACAAGAAAAAGAAAAACCAATTAAAATTAAAACAACGCCTAAGTTTAAACTAATTCTTTTCATTCAATTCTTATTTTCTTTTCAACCGTAATTTCAGAACCCTCTGCAAGCATGACCGAATCCGGTTTTAACGAATTTAAAAACTCAAATTTCCGGCCATAAACTTTTCCGAAATCCACATCTATAAAATAATTCTTTACAGGATAAATCTCCCATCTCGGATGCGTGACTTCGTATTGGTTGGTCGTTTTTTCATTCACTTTTGCATAACCCCAATAATGTTCGGTAATAAATTCGGTTTTGCTGCCTGATTTGATTTCTACGCTATCCAATTCGGCTTCAATCAGAAATGAATGTTCGCGGTTTCCTTTTTTCCAGTTGTATTCAACAAAACGGGATTCGTCGGTTTCTTCCCATCGGTGTGCCATGGGCATGGTTTCATAATGTTCATTGTAAACAGTGTTTGCAACCAATGTCAGCGCAGGTTTCGGAACGATTTCCTTGATGAAAACCACTCCTCTTTTCCAGTTGCCATTTTCAAATCTTTTGACATAAAACCTCAGATTGACTTCTTCAAAATTGATATGAAAAGGAACTTTCACGCCGAGCAAACGGGTGTTCTTAAACATAAAACCCACCAAGCTGACAAAACATTTGCTTTCCCACAAATCCAATTCAGTGCCGGCTGGCACAAATTCAGAGAGTATGTTTTTGTCAATTGCGTAATTCGCAATGGCAAGTTTTCTCCATTCAGCTTTCAGGAAACTCATGATTCAGTCGAAATTGATTTCCAAAAGTACGCAAAAGCCTTCAATGGTTTTTATATATTTACGAGCAAAATCAAAGTATGCTCGAAAAAGACAATCCGAGAATCATCAACGGCTGGAAGTTTTATGACTGGGCAAATTCGGTTCATTCTTTGGTGATTGCTTCTGCGATTTTTCCGATTTATTATGGTGCCATCACGCTTTCAGGTACAGACCATCCGGTTCAATTCATGGGATTTCATCCAGAAGCTGCTTTTAATTTTTCGCTTGCGATTTGTTTTTTTGTGGTGATTTTACTTTCTCCTGTTTTGAGTTCAATTGCCGATACCATTGGCAACAAAAAGAAATTTCTCAGGTTTTTCTGTTATTTGGGTTCCATCAGCTGTATGCTGATGTTCTTTTTTACAGAGGGCAGAATCTGGTTGGGACTGCTGCTCAATGTGCTGGCCGGAATCGGTTACTGGGGGAGCATGGTTTTTTACAATTCGTATCTGCCCGAAATCGCGAGTGAAGAAAAGATGGACAGAGTTTCGGCGGGTGGTTTTATCATCGGATACATTGGTTCTGTGATTTTATTGGTGTTTTGTTTGCTGTTGATTCAGACCGTCGGGAAAAGCGATGAAGCCTTTTATACCCGTTTGAGTTTTGTATTGGTCGGTCTTTGGTGGATGGGTTTTGCGCAAATCACTTTCAGTAGATTACCGGAAAGGGTCTTTGACAAAAAAATCCCGAAAAACATTGTAAAAGAAAGTTTTAATGAATTAAAGCAAACCGCAAAGGACTTGTTTTCTTTTTCAGATTTAAGGGTTTTTCTATATTCATTTTTCTTTTTTAGTTTGGGCATGCAGACCATTTTTTTGGTGGCTGCACTGTTTGGACAATCAGAAATCGGGTTGAGTACAGACAAATTGATTATGACCATACTTTTAATACAAATTGAAGCCATTATCGGCGCTTGGTTGTTTTCTTTTCTATCCGGAAAAATCGGCAACAGAATCACACTGCTGATTGGGATTTTCGTCTGGGTCATCGTTTGTTTGCTCGGTTATTTCATCGACCGGAACGACCCGAATGTGGAAATGCAGTTTTATGTAATGGCCAGTTTGGTCGGTTTGGTGATGGGCGGAATTCAGCCGCTGGCACGATCGACTTATGCCAAATTATTGCCACCGACAGAGGATCATACGACTTATTTTAGCTTTTATGATGTATTTGAAAAAGCGGCACTTTGTATCGGACTGTTTATTTTTGGTTTGTTTATTCAAATGACTGACGGGATGAAAACTTCGGCCTTGGTGATGGGAATTTCGTTTGCAATTAGTTTTGGAATTATGTGGTTTCTGAAACCAATAAAAAAGGATTGATTTTTTTCTTCAGATAAATATGTTATTTCAATTTCATTTTCTTAAATAAATTGAATGCTAAATGGGTTGTAAATTAATTAGAGAACGATTCAAAATTACTCCACAAACCCCGCTCTTTCCATCAAAGCCTTATTATCCGGTTTTCTGCATCAGCGATTCCATTGGGTCAAACACACAAAATTATTAAAACAATTTAATTTCGTTGAAAATCAAGATGAATCCGTACTTTTATGATAGATAATGAGTTTTGTTTAAGCTCAGTATGCCGATTCTACATTATAAATTCCTCATAATTCGAATGGGAAATTAACTGTGTTGTATTTTCAGGATAAGCTTCCAAAAAAGATTTGGGAAAACGAATTTTCTTTTCTTTCCATTTGATTTCATAAGCATTCAGCAGTCCTTCTCTTTCTTCAATATAGTCGATTTCAGCTTTATCGTGGGTTCGCCAGAAATAATTATTTGAGAAAATCCCTTCATAAGATTTTTTCTTTAACCGCTCGCTGATGAGATAATTTTCCCACAAATGTCCTTTGTCCATTCTCATTTCGGGATGGGTAAAATTGCTAATCAACACATTTCTGACGCCATTGTCATAAAAATAATATTTCTTTCCTTTTTTGATTTCATTTCTTAGATTTCGGTTGAAAGCCGGCAATTTGAAAATCACAAAGGCTTTTTCCAACAAATCCAAGTATTTTTCGACGGTGGCAGTGTCGATATCCCCCACAGTTTTCGCCAATTCATGATAATTCACCTCACTTCCAACCTGAAAAGCAAGCGCTTTCAAAAGTTTATCGAGATGGCTTGGTTTTCTGATATTGTCCAATTTCAAAATATCCTTGTACAAATAACTTTGTGTCAGTTCAATCAAAACTTCTTTCTCCTTTCCCGGATTGTTCATCACTTCGGGATAGGAACCGTAAATAAGCCGGGTATCCAATAATCTCCTTGCTTCCAAAGGTGAAAGGTTTTCTGAAATTTCCCGATAACTGATTGGATACAAATGAAAAGTCTTTTTTCTTCCTGTCAACGGCTCAGATGTTTCATTTTGCAATTCAAATGCCGAAGAACCGGTGGCGATGATTTGAATTTCGGGATAGGTATCATACATCAACTTTAATTTCTTTCCAATATTCTCAATCTGTTGTGCTTCATCTATGATAACAAGCTTATGATTTTTTCCGATTAAACTCAATAATTGTGTACTCGTATTCGCAGCATTGAAAGCAGCCAAAACATCTTCTTCATCCGCATTCAACCACACGGAAGGTACATCTAATTCTTTTACCACTTCTTTCAAAATAGTGGTTTTCCCCACTTGTCTGGCACCGATTAATAATATTACTTTGCCCTTAAAACAGGCTTCTATTATGTTTTTTTGCAAATCTCTGCGGAACATTTTCTATCTATTTCAGGTCAAATGTACGAAGATTTTTTATCCTATTCTAAAATTTAGGCGTAATTTTTCGATTACAATCTAAATATTAGGCGTGATTTTTAGATTATAATCCGAATATCAGGCGTTATTTTTGAAATTGGATTATGATTCCTTGAAGGAATATTGACAATACACAAATTAAATTTGAATTAAAATAATTAAGTACATTTGAATCAAATAAAAAGATACTTTGAAAAAATATATTTGCTTCCTGATAATCCTATTTGGTTCAATTCTTTTTGCTCAAGAAATTAATTTTCCGGACAGTTTCGATATAGATTTAGATTTATTGCCCGGATACAGTATGCCACAAGATGATGGTCCTAATCCTGATTTAATTTACAAAAAAGAAGATGATAAAATCTCACTTCCCTCCGTTCAACGAAGATATTTTATGACTTTATTCAAGGATTATGAAGAAATGATGGAATCAACCGAAATGCCTACAGATATTAGTCTTTTAATGATTATAATTGTTGAGCATGACTCTAAAGAAAGTGTTGAAGAAGTTTTAAAACCCGTTAGTAAAACAGATGAAAACATCATTATCCTTTCTTTGGATAAATATACTATTTCGATTATTGGTACTGATTCAAATAGGGATGATGCCAATACAGTAGCAAATTATTATATAAATAAATTGAATGCTAAATTGATTGTAAATTAATTAAAGAGCAGTTCAAAATCACCCCACAAACCCCGCTCTTTCCATCAAAGCCTTATTGTCCGGTTTTCTGCCTCTGAATTTCACATACAATTCCATCGGGTCCGCACTGCCGCCGCTTTCTAGGAGATGTCGGAATTTTTGAGCAACCTCAGGATTAAATATGCCACATTCCTTGAAATACGCAAAAGCATCCGCATCCAAAACTTCCGACCATTTGTAAGAATAATAACCCGATGAATAACCACCACTGAAAATATGCGAAAAGGAAACGCTCATATTGTTCTCTTTTACAGCCGGATACAAATCCGTACGATCAAAAACCTTTTGTTCATAATCCGAAACCGATGCAACTTCCAGATTCTCTTCGCCGTGCCACGCCATGTCCAATAAACCAAAACTCAATTGGCGAACCGTCTGATAGCCTTCCATATAATTGGCTGCTTTTCTGACCTTTTCAATCAATTCCTGCGGGATCACTTCTCCGGTTTGATAATGATGCGCAAACATTTCCAAAACTTCTGACTCATAACAGAAATTCTCCATGAATTGAGACGGCAATTCCACAAAATCATAATATACATTCGTACCCGACAAACTTTCGTAAGTCGTATTCGCCAACATCCCGTGCAAGGAATGTCCGAACTCGTGAAACAAAGTCGTTACTTCATTGAAAGTTAGCAAAGAAGGTTTGTCCTTTCCGGGTTTGGTGAAATTGCAAACTATTGAAATATGTGGTCTTTTGTTTTTGCCGTTCACATTGGATTGTCCACGGAATTCAGTCATCCAGGCACCTGCTTTTTTGCCTTTTCTCGGAAAGAAATCTGCGTAAAACAGACCTTGATGCTCATTTTCAGCATTCAGAATTTCATAGACTTTTACTTCTTCGTGGTATTTGTCAATGTCGTTTCTTTCTTTGAATTGTAAGCCATACAATTTCTGTGCTGTCAGAAAAATTCCGTCAATTACTTTTTCTAAGGAGAAATAGGGTTTCAATTCTTCTTCAGAAAAATCGAATTTTTGTTTTTTGAGTTTCTCGGCATAATAAGCATGATCCCATTTCTGCAAATCATCCAAACCATCGGTTTCTTTGGCAAATTCCCTGATTTCATCAACATCTCTTTCACCAAACTTTTTGGATTTATCCAATAAATCATTCAAAAAATCCTTGACGATTTTAGGCGAATTCGCCATTCTTTCTTCCAAAACAAAATCAGCGTGGGATTGATAACCCAATAATTTCGCCCTTTCCAATCTCAGTTCTGCAATGGATTTGACGATTTCTTCGTTGTTGTATTCGTTTTGCTGAAAAGCCCTTTTACCATACGCCAAACTCAATTCTTTGCGCAATTCACGATTGTCGGCATAAGTCATAAACGGGATATAAGAAGGCGCGTGCAACGAAAAAATCCAGCCTTCTTTTTCTTTGGATTCGGCTTCGTGTTTGGCCTGTTCTACAACAAAATCAGGCAAACCGCTTAAATCTTTTTCATCTGTGATTTGCAGTTCAAAAGCATTGGTTTCCGCCAAAACATTGTCACCAAAATCGAGTTTGAGTTTGGCCAATTTTTTATCGATTTCTCTGAGTTTTTCTTTTTTATCGTCCGGCAGATTGGCACCGTTTCTCGAAAAATTCTTATAGTTCTTTTCCAATAACCGAAGTTGTTCGGGATTCAAATCAAATTTTTCTTTGTTGTCATAAACCGATTTAATCCTTTCAAACAAAACCGGATTCAACCGGATATCATTTGAAAACTCCGACAAAAGCGGTGAAACCACCTGTGCGGTTTGTTGCATATTCTCATTGGTTTCGGCATGAAGCAGATTAAAAAACGCAGCAGAAACAATTCCCAATCTTTCTCCGCTAACCTCCAAAGCTTCTACGGTATTGATAAAAGTTGGTTCATCAGGATTATTACAAATCTCATCGATTTCATTTCTTGCTTCATCCAAAGCGGATATAAAAGCGGGTTCATAATCTGTATCCTTGATTTTTGAAAACGGAATACTGTCAAAAGGCGTATTGAATTGCGCTAAAAGCGGATTTGTCATTTTATAAATTTTGGAATACAAAGCTAATGAATTAAAAAACTTTAAAGGCTCGTTATGTTTGAATTTGGAAGGATTCCTATCTTTGTGAAAACGAGCATTATGAAAGCCAAATTAACATTAAGCATTGAAAAATCTATTATAAAAAGAGCAAAAGCTTATGCAAAGAATACGGGAAGAAGTTTATCCGAAATAGTAGAAAATTATTTAGACACTATTACTCAAAAAGGAGATAATGAGTTAATTTCAAATAAATTAAAGAACATTGTTGGTGCTGTAAAACTTCCTGAAGATTTTGATGAAGAAAAAGAATTACGGAATTATTATGAAGAAAAGCATTTATGAAAAAGATATTTCTCGATACCAATATCATTGTCGATTTAATTGCAGACAGAAGGCCTTTCAGTAAATATGCGATTGAAATATTTAAAAGAGCAGAAGAAAATGAAATCGAATTATTTACTTCATCTCACTCAATTTCAACAACTTATTATTTATTAAAAAAATATCTTGATGATGCAATTTTAAGAAAGGTTCTTTTTGATTTATTTGATTATATAACTGTAATTGCGGTTGACAGCGATATAATCAAGAAAGGACTTCTATCAAATCACCGTGACTTTGAAGATGCTGTCCAAATATTTTGCGCTTCTAAAATTGAAAATATTGATTGTATAGTAACCAGAAATATAAAAGATTTTAAAAAGTCAATTATTCTTGTTTTGTCACCTGAAGAATTGGTTTTTTAAACCTTGAAATAAAAATCGTTCTTAATCTTTACTCACTAAGATATCTCAAAAACTCTTCAGCCGTAATTTCTCCGGCACCCAAACTTTCCAAATGAGGTGTATAAACCTGACAATCTATCAATTCATATCTTTTTTGATATTTCCGGACAAAACAGATGAATCCGGCTTTGGATGCGTTAGAAACTTTTGCAAACATGCTTTCGCCACAGAAAACCCGTTTTTGTTCGATGCCATAAAATCCGCCGACCAATTCATCATTTTGCCAGACTTCAACGCTTTTTGCAATTCCGATCCGGTGAAGTTCCAAGTAGGCTGCTTTCATTTCATTTGTAATCCAGGTACCACACTGCCCCGGCCTGAAAATTTTCTGACAATTTGAAATCACTTCTTCAAAGGCATGATTTTCTGTAATTTCAAAAATATTCTCTCTCAGAATTTTCGTCATTGATTTTGAAACCTTCAATTCTTCTGGATATAGGACAAATCTCGGATCGGGAAACCACCACAGAATCGGTTCTCCGGGATTGTACCACGGAAAAATCCCTTTGCGGTAGGCAAGTTTCAGTCTTTCAACACTCAAATCACCCCCATAGGCGAGTATGCCGTCCGGGTTTGCTTCTGAGTAATCTGGAAAAATCAATTCGTCTGTAAGCCGTTTAATCATACCGGTTTGAATTGTACGGTTTTGAATTAATGCTTTGCTTTTACTTTTCTGTATTTTTTTCTATGACTAAAAATAAAAATCAATCCGATGATGACAATAAAGTTCAATGGAATAAAGAGATTCATCAGTTGCCATTCAGATTTCTCAAATCTGACTTTTGTTTCATTCAGCACCGGAATTTCGAATTTCCGGTTTTTCAGGTTCAGAAAGTCGTTGTCACCCACCAAATAGTCCATACAATTCAACAAAAAATTTTGATTGTCGTAGGTCAAAGGTCTTTGAGAGGGATTATCGGGTCGGCGTGAGAATTTGTCTGCACCCAGCGGCAAAGGCCTTCCTGTAAGTATGTCAATGTCGTTTTTGGCTACATCTCCATCCGAAATCAATATCAGTTTTCCGTTGGTGGTTTCTGCTTTGAAGTTCGGGATTTCATTTCTTTCGTATCGCGCTGCAAACATCGATTTAAAATTTCCTTCGGCCAGTACCGCCAGTGGTATTCTTCCCATTTGGTATTCTTCGGGTTGAATGTCATCTACTTCATTCAGTTCAATAAAGCTCATCGACGGTTGCAAGGATGTGTAGGGCGAAGTCGCCAACAAAACGGTAGGTTTCACATCCGGGTTTTCAAGTATTTCCAACGGATTTGCAAACCTGAATTCAACCGAATTGATACTTTCGGTGATTGGGTGGGCATCTGCCTTGAAACCTCTCACAAAATACGGCCAAGTATAGGCGTTGTAGCTCACATTTCCGGCGGTCGTTTCGCCATCTGCAAGAATGATTTTGGCAGCTTCGGCGTCTTTCACTATTGCAGGAATGATTCTCAATCCGTAATTAAAGAAAAATTCATTTAGATTTAAATCTCTTGGAAAAGCAACGATTTTACCACTTCTGAAGATACTGTCCATTTCAGCGTCCACCATTTCGGTCAGCCAGAGCATTTTTCCGCCATTCATCATGTATTGGTCGAGCACGAGTTTGTCTGCATCGGTAAAAGGCAGCGTGGGTTTGGCCACAATCAGAGCGTCATATCTTTTTAGTGAATCTAAGTCAGACTGTTTCAGTGTATAAGTAGAATCTGCGATGGGATTGATGTAGGCTTCGACATCGTAATTCTCTGCCAATGCACTGCCCAATCCTTCGAGATACATTCTCGGGAGTTCGTCATGGTGTACGATCAAACCGACTGATTTTCTTTCGGTACGGGTAATTTTCCGGATTTGATCCATGAACAAAAATTCTAATTTTTCGGTGCTGGCTATTGCGAGCTGGTCAAACGGCAGACCGGGGTCGTCCACCAGTGTTTCCATCCAGCCTTCGTTTTCGGCGTATCTTATAAGTGCATATGGATAAACATTCAGCACACCTTTGTCGGTTCTAACCGGTGCCGGCCTCAAGCCAAATTCTTGTAACTGTTCGGGTGTAAAATCTTTGGACGGATCAGAAAATTGATAGGAAATGTTGGGATTGATGTTCCTAAATTCATCAAGAATAAATGAGATTTCATTCTTCAGTGTTCTGTAGTCGCCGGGGAGTTCACCAGCGAGCAGTAGGTTGAATTTCAGTGGCTCTTTAATTTCACGAATAATTTCGGTGGTGGTTTCGGTCAGTGTATAACGATTGTCATGCGTCAGGTCAAAACGATTGTAAAAGAATTCTGACAAGGTCGCAATGACAGCCAGTAACAAAACAATCCATAGGGTATTTCGGGTGTTCTTTTTCATCTTTTTCTTTGCAGATTGAAATTTGTCAAAACCAAAAACAAAGCGATGATAACCAAAAAGTAAATCAAATCACGGGTGTCCAGAATTCCTTTGAGCAGTTGTTGGTAATGGATTTGCATCCCTATTTTCTGTACATAAAAGTCCGAACTTCCGAGCAGATTGTACGAGGCCAAACTCTCGAAAGCATAATAAAAAACAAAACAAAGAAAAATTGCCATGATGTAGGCTGCTACTTGATTTTTGGTCAGCGAGGAAGTAAAAATTCCGATGGCTGCAAAACTGCTCCCCAACAAAAACAGCCCCAGATAACCACTGAAAAAAACGCCGTAATCCAGTTGATGTCCTTGGCTGATGAAGTTCTCCAGAGTTTTGATAAACCCAAAGGTGAAAACCAGTGAAAACAAAATTACCAACAACACAGGAAGGTATTTTCCCCAAATGATACCACTGATTTTGATAGGTTGTGTAAACAGCCATTGCAGTGTACCCGAACTTTCCTCCTCAGCAAACAAACGCATGGTCAGCGCAGGAATCATGAAGAGCAAAATCCATGGAGCAATAAAAAAGAAACTGCTCAGAGAAGCGGTTCCCGTATTGAAAATATTGAATTCATTGTCAAAAAACCACAAGAACAGATTACATATCAACACAAAGGCAGATGCACAAACATAGGCCATATAGCCTGTGAAATAAGCGGACAATTCTTTCTTGAAAATTTTTATCATCTTTCTCTTTTCACCAAACGGACATTCAATTAAAATAGTACGACAGCCCTGCAAAACTAATCAAAATACACCAACCGAAGGCACAAAAAATTATTCTGAAAACTTAAACAGAACGAATCAATGCCTCTAAATATCATCAAAGGTGGTATTGTACACTCAACTTCGTTGGTTGAAATGTTTTCCGAATGATTTTTCTGGCCTTCTTCTGAAACCAAACAAAGACAGGGAGTGAGTATTCCCTTCATCCTCAAGTTTTGAAAAACCAAATCAAAGCCATCAATTTATCACAAAAAATATCGTATTTGTTTGATTTATAAAATTCCATTCGGAAATTCTTAAAACGATGCATAATTTTGTCTAATGAATTTCTCCACCCAAATCAGAATGGAAAATGAGTTGGTTCAATTGATTCCGCTCGGTGAAAACGATTTTGAACGATTGTATGAAGTGGCTTCGGATCCTGCGATATGGGAAAATCACCCCAACCGAAACCGCTACAAAAGAGAATTTTTTAAAAACTTCTTTGAAGGCGCACTTCAAAGCGGAGGTGCCTACCTCGTTTGCAACAAAAGCGGAAAAGTCATAGGTGGAACAAGGTTTTACGGTTATGATGCGTCTCAAAACAGCATACTCATTGGTTACACCTTTTATGCTACCCAGTATTGGGGGAAAGGTTACAATCATTCGGTCAAAAAAATGATGCTCGACTATATTTTTCAGTATGTAAGTAGTGTATTTTTTCATGTGGGTGCCGAAAACTTCCGTTCTCAGTCAGCCATGAAAAAACTTGGGGCAGAAAAACTAAGAAAAATTTCAGTTGCATACCATGGTGAACCCGAAAAGCTCAATTTTGAATATGTCATCAGGTGTGAAGATTGGCAAAACGAGCGGCCAAACATTTAATCAAATTCAACATAAATTTCGCTCCCTTTTTTCAGTCCAAAAAGTGTACTCGCAGCTCCCACCGTATCGGGGTTACTTTTGTAGATTGAAATTTCAAGAAACCCCGAAGAACCGAACAAAGCCATTCCGCGTCCGATATAATCGGATTCGCGGTCAAAATCACCAACCAATTCGTTGTAACTTTTGAAGATTTCTTTGAATTCGTGGTTTCTGAACCGAACGGTAAAGTTCCTTTTTTTACCAATTTTACTAAAAAATTTCTCTGAAATATTGGTGATGGAATTGCCGTAATTGTCCACATAAATTACAGTTCCCACGATGGTTTTTTCGTCTTTTACCACCGGTTTGAGCAATGAGAGTTCTCTGAAAGCATTGATTTTTTTTCCAATCACAGACAGTTTTCCGCCCCTCGCCAAATGACAGGCCACGGGTACAAAAACATCTTTGACCGAAAAAACACCTGAATGATTGGTTTGTGGAATATTGATTTCGACAATTTCTTTGGGTGTAATTTCAGCATTGATCAGCGAGAGAATCCCATTGTCACAAGCAATAAAAAAATGTTCATCAATCAGCGCAGCAAGTGCCTTTTTGTTGGGTGTAATCAGTGAATCCACGCCGATGACATGAATACTTCCGTCGGGAAAATTCTTGTAGGAATTTTTAACCACAAAAGCACCTTCAGCAATATCGAAAGGTTGGATTTCATGCGATACATCAACGATGATAACATCTTTGAGTGCTTTATGAATCTCTCCTTTTACCATTGCAGTGTATGGGTCCTTTATTCCAAAATCAGTTGTTAAAGTGATAATTGCCATTTGATTTGATTCCTGCGAACAAATATATTGTGTAATTTTGTATTCATTCAAATATAAACATAAGACATTTGACAGAATTAAATTTAGAATTGGCCGAAGTAAGCATTCAGGACTTTTACGGTGCCAACAACGAAAACTTCAAATTGCTGAAAACCCATTTTCCGCAACTGAAAATTACTGGAAGAGGAAAAAATATTTCAGCCGTAGGAAATGAAGAGAGTCTGAAAGAATTCTCTGAAAAAATCAATCAAATCATCAATCATCTACAGCATTATAACCGTTTGGGTGAAAAAGATATGGAAACATTGCTGGATTCGGACGAACAACAGCAAAGCCTTCACGGTGACGAAATCATTGTACATGGGACCAGTGGCAGATTTGTAAAGGCACATACTCCAGGCCAAAAAAAACTGGTGGATGCCGTTCATAAAAACGACATGGTTTTTGTCATTGGTCCTGCGGGTACGGGCAAAACATACACGGGTGTTGCTTTGGCTGTCCGTGCACTCAAAAACAAAGAAGTCAGAAGGATTGTTCTGACGCGGCCTGCAGTGGAAGCAGGCGAAAGTTTAGGATTTCTCCCCGGTGATCTCAAAGAAAAGCTCGACCCCTATCTGCAACCTTTGTACGATGCACTGAGAGACATGATTCCATTTGAGAAACTTAATGCAAATTACGAAAGAGGAATCATAGAAGTCGCACCGCTCGCTTTTATGAGGGGCCGAACACTGGACGATGCCTTTGTCATTCTGGACGAAGCTCAGAATACCACTCATTCACAAATGAAAATGTTTCTGACCCGGATGGGGAAAAACGCGAAATTCATCATCACAGGCGACCCGGAACAGGTCGATTTGCCGCCAAGACAAAAATCGGGTTTAAAAGAAGCGATGAACATCCTGGAGGGAGTGGAAGGAATCGGCATGGTCAAACTGACTGAAAAAGATGTGGTCAGACACAAACTGGTCACCCGGATTTTGAGGGCCTACAAAAAAAGAGACCAAGAAGAAAAGTCTTCCCCAAAAAATGAATCCTAACAAATACAAAGACGGAGATTATTACAAAACCGAGCAGGGTTATATCGTTTTCACCGAACAATATCTCCTAAGAAGAGGGTTTTGTTGTCGTAGTGGCTGCAGGCATTGTCCATATGGGTACGACAAAAACACAGATTCATTCAGGAAAGCAAAGAAAAACGAACCGAAAAAGTGAAGTCAGTTTTTGAATTTAGCTGACTCGTGGCATTATTTAATGGATAAGGCTTAACTTTACGAAATTTGGTTATTCTCTCATACAACAGTACAAAATATGTCACCTAAATTTTCTATTATACTTACCTCATACAATCGTTCCCGTTTGTTGGTTCGTGCACTGAATTCTCTGATTCATCAGACTTTTGATGATTGGGAGGGCATCATAGTTGACGACGGTAGTACAGACGACACCCCGGAAGTGGTTTGTGAATTTCTGAAAAACCACAGTAATATTAGGTATTTCAGACAGGAAAACCATGGTGAAGCAGGAGCCAAAAACACAGGATTTTCAATGTGTCGTGGGAATTACATCAGTTTTCTTGATTCTGACGATGAATACCATCCAAAGCATTTGGAAAGTAGAAATGAATTGCTTTGCAACAATCCCGGGGTGCAGCTTTTGCATGGAGGTGTTAGCATTATCGGAGACGAATTCGTTCCTGATCGAAAAAATCCCGGCAATATGATTCACCTGTCTGACTGCATTATTGGAGGAACTTTTTTTGTGGAGCAAAATGCAATGAAATTACTGGGAGGATTTAGAAATATTCCCATCGGCACCGATTCGGATTTGTATGAAAGGGCGGTCAGTATGAATTTTAAAATCATGAAAACCCATATGCCGTCCTATATTTATCACCGTACCGGACAAGATTCAATCACCCACAATTTTCTAAAGAATTCATTCAAGCACTGAGTCAATCCCAGAAATTGTCCTTCCAGATATCGGTCGGTTTTATTTCTTGATGAAGCTGTTCAATCTTCCTGAGCTGCTCATTCTCTGCGACTTCCTGAATTCTATTGAAGAGATTTTTTTCCTCAAAACGAATATGTGCTTCCAGTTCTTCTTCTATTAAATTTAGTGCTCTTTTGATGTCAGAAGTATCATTAAAAAGCCTTTCGAGTCTGCGGTGTTCTGCAATGGCCCGTTTTTTTAGTTTGTCATCTTCATCCAGCAGTGGGAAAAAAAGTTTTTCTTCTTCTTCAAAATGAGGTTTCAGATAGGTTTTGAAGGTCCAGTCGCTCAGCTGTTTGATTCTGTCAAGTTCCACGCTTTTCTTCAACCCTTGCCGTATTCTCCAACACAGCAATAGGGCATAATGATGTTCACGGCTGAACATCTGAATGGCTTTGTGTCTTTTGATTGATTTTACATTTTCTTCCATAACGAAAACTATTTTTCATTTTTAATCATTAAAAAAATCAGGAAAACTCCCCGACTTCTTTCTCAATTTCAAGCGATTTAGGAAACAAAATATTATTCTCCAAATGAATATGCAAATGCAAATCTTCCTCAAATTCCTTGAGCATTTCCAGCGTGATTTTATAGGTATTGCAACCGTCCGCTGGAGTTGTATAATCATTTGTAAGTTCCCTGATTTTTCTGAATCGTTCACCTTCTTCGGCATGGTCATCCATCATTCTGGCAATCGGGCTTTCTGCAGATCCAAACCGAGGTTTGTCCACTTTCACTCCTTTTTCTTTTGCGTTGACCAATTTACGGATGTACGGAAACAGGGTGAGTTCTTCTCGTTTCATGTGCATTGACATTTCAGCCGCCGTTTTGTCAAAAAGCTGTTTCACCTCACTCAGTTCAGGATGCTGACTGCCATGAACACTATTGATTTTTTCAATGTAAGGTTTGATTTCAGTGATTCTCGACTCACAATATTTGTGGTGTTTTTTTTCGATGTAATCGGCCAATAAGTCGAGTGGCCAAGATTTGAAATCGGTAGTAGATTCAGATGAATTGACAAGTGAATTCTCTAATTCAGTCATCAATTTGTTGACATCCATATTTTTTTCTTCACAGGCAGTTGCCAGGTTTTTGTTTCCATTGCAGCAATAATCAATGGAGTGACGGTCAAAAACTGCAGCAGTGCGGTAATCAGCTGCTACGATTTCTCCAACTGTGTTTTGCGCTGAATATTTCATTGTATTGTATTTTGTGTTAAACTTTTTCGGCTACGATAGCCACTGCATTCATGTTTTCTCTGTATTTATTAAAGACGCTTTTCATGTTAATAATTCTTTTCTTGGCTTGCGGATGGGTCATCATATTGAATCCGATTTTCAGTGTTCTCAGCACACCTTCGTCTTGCAGCATTCTCTTTCTCTCGAGCAGCAACATGGGAGAACTAAAAACTTCTTTGATTCTAAATCCTTCCGCTTTGAGCAATTCTTCCCATTCAATGAGGGTGAGAGGTCTTGCATTGACCTTGATGCTCAAGGCAAGATTTTTACTTATTTCAGCCTTGTATTCTTCTGAAATTGATTCGGGAATAAGTCCGAGTTCGTGAATAGCATAGAGTCCGTTTTTTTTCAACACCCTGTATGCTTCTCTTATGATTTCTGATTTTCTGTGATTGGCATGCATGGTCAGCATGGCCTCGCCCACCACTATGTCGGCGGTTTCATCTTCGATTCCGGTTTGTGCAGCATTGGCAAATAGGAAGCGGACATGTTTATCCCCTAATTTTACACTCAATTTTCTGACGATGCTTTCATCGGCATCCACTCCCGTATATGAATTTGGATTTTTTGAAAGAATGTAGGAAGCTGTTTTTCCGATACCGGGTGCGAATTCCACCAGATGGGAATGGGAAGAAATTTCGAGCGAATCAATCATTTTTTCAGACAGTAATCTACCGCCGGGTCTCAATACTCTCTTTCCCATTTTTGCAAGCAGCCAGTGCCCCTGCGCTTTATTGGGATTTGAAACATCCATATTTTGTTTTGATTTTTATTTAGACTAATTTAAAATTATGTTCAAAAGTAATGATTTTCAAATTAATTTCAAATAGTCGTCAACGGTATAATGGAGGTTCTGTTGAAATTACTGTAACTGTTTGAAGTAGTTGATTTTTGAATAAAATATTTGGGCCATGCGGTTGGCTTGCGCTTTTGCAGCGTACACTGCCGGTCCGTGAAAATGTTCTTCGAGCGTTTGGTCAAACAATTCCAGCCAACGCTCAAAATGTTGTTTGTCAACCGGAAGTTTCATGTGCGGGACAAAAGGTTTACCGTTGTAGGTTCGTTCGTCGAGTAGGACGGTTTGCCAGAAGCGATACATTTTTTCGAGATGTTCGGGCCAACGGTCTTGAATCACATCCTCAAAAATATCTTTGAGCAAATCGTCTTTTCGTATCTTGCCATAAAAAGAATCGACCAGCAGTTTGATATGGTTCAGTTCTTTTATTTCTATAGTGTTTTCCATATTGTCAATGGTTCTATACTCAGTTGAAATTTAGCTGAGCAACTGTGGTTTTCAAATTTAAAAATATAAAATGATTCAACGAAAAGTTCCGATGACATTTGCTTCAATTTGTATTGAAAACGGTATTCCACAAGTATTTCATATCTGCAATGAAAGTCCTGTTTTTCACATAATCCAGATTTATTTTGACTTTTTCTGGCCAAAGTACTTCATCGTTGAATTTTTTGGGGTCATCTTGCTTATTGAGTAATTCCTCCTCGTTTCTGAATTTCAATTGTGCTGGGCCTGTAATCCCTGGTTTCACTTTCAAAATCAGCCGGTCTTCATCTCTGAGTTGATCGGCATAACCGGTTACATCGGGTCTTGGTCCCACAAAACTCATTTGTCCCAGAAGTACATTGATAATCTGTGGCAGTTCATCTAATTTGGTATGACGAATAAAGTTTCCCGTTTTGGTAATTTCATGTGTTTTTTTGGTGGTAATGTCCGACTCCTGATTTCCTTTCATCGTTCTGATTTTGTAGATTGAAAAGGGTTTTGCGTGTTTTCCTATTCTTGTTTGTGAGAACAATCCAAATTGTCCGGTATCAATGGTGGCAATCAAAATCAAAATCAGTATCAGTGGTGCCAAAAAGGGAAGCAGCAAAATTGCAGCAAGCAAGTCAAAAATGTTTTTGAGTAGCATTACTTTCTTTTCGTGTATCTATTAAATCTCAGTAGCCGTTTGATTTTTCCGGCTAGGCTGGGGTCATAATCATACTCAGCGTCTTCTTCAAAATAGCCATAACCGTATCCATAGCCATAGCTGTATCCATAACCATAGCCATATCCATAACTTCCTTTGGTCTGATAATCATTCAGAACAATGCCGATGCTTTTTACTTCGCCTTCATCGTATTTTTCAGAGATGCCATTCAATAAACCTCTGTATGTATAATCAAAACGGGTGACATACAGACTTGCGTCGGCATATTTCATTAAATCAAAGGCATCTGCCACCAGTCCAACCGGTGGTGTGTCCAATACAATAAAGTCGTACTCTGCTTTGAACTTCTGAAACATTTCATTCAAAGTATCTGAAAGAAGAAGTTCTGAAGGATTGGGTGGAATGGGTCCGCCTGTGATGATATCGAGTGTATTGACTTTGGTCTTCTGAATGGTTTGCTGAAGTTCTGCATTTCCCGAGAGATAATTGGAAAGTCCAATTTTATTGGTCAGTTCAAATTCATCAAAAATTTTGGGTTTGCGCATGTCAACGCCGATGAGTATGGTCTTTTTTCCACTGATGGCCAATGCTGTGGCGATGTTCATGGACACAAAGGTTTTTCCTTCTCCACCTATGGATGAAGTGATAAGTATGGTTTTATTGTCGCTTTTATTGCCAGTTTTGTAGAGAAACTGTAGATTGCTCCTGATGGCTCTGAAGGCTTCTGATATGCTCGATTTCGGTTTGTCGAGTACAACCACAGGGTCGTTGTCATGATTACTGCCTATAATTCCAATCAACGGAATATTACTCACATTGATGATGTCTCTGATTCCTTTGATTTTGGTATCGAGTATTTCTCTCAACAACAAAAATAGGGTTGGAAGAATCAGAGCAAGCCCAATAGCAATAACCATGTTGGTTCTTTTGTCAGGTGAAATCGGTGGTTGTCCCAAGAATTTCGCATAATCAATCACGGTAATGTCAGAAAGATTGGAGGCAATCTGTAATTCAGCTTGACTGTATTGCGACAACAATTGGTTGTACAATTCATCGTTCACTGCATAGCCTCGAGAAACATCCAGAAACTCTTTCTCTTGTTCGGGCAGCTGATACGCCTTGTTGTCGTATTTTCTGAGTTCTTGATTGATGTTGGCCAGTTCTTTGTTCAAGCGGTTCCTGCTACTATTTATTAGTCTTTGAATACTGGTTTTGGATTCGGCTATTTTATTGTCAATTTCTTTGATTTCTCTTGAATCAGATTTATAGAGCAACCTCAGATTTTCTCTCTCAAGCTCCAAGCCTCTCAGTATGTTGAGTTCATTGCTGAAATTCGGTTCATCCATCCCAAATACTTGTAGGTCCATCATTCCTTGTGAGCCAGACTGAAATACATTGTTACTGACGGAATTCAGCAATTTGATTTTTTCCTCATACTCCACTCGTTGCCTCTCCAATAGAGTCACACTGGCCAAGATTTCGGCCTTTTCACCACTGAAGTCATAAATCCGGGTGTCTTTCTGAAGTTTTTGGTATTCAAGTGAAGAACTGTCCACTTTTGATTTCACTATTCCGATTTGTTCATTGATGTAGGCCAGCGTTCGTTTGGACGCCAGATTTTTTTCTTCGAGTTCGAGCTCGCTGAGAATGTCAAGTGAATTGTTCACCACATCAATTGCCTCTTGCTGTGAATAGGCGACTTTTGACAACGACAGAATCGAGCTGCCCTTTTTTATGGGTTCCACGCTTATGCCGTTTCTCACTCTGTTGGCCGCCACATCCAGGTCTGTCAGCACAAATGAATATTTATCGATAGAATTGAAAAAGCGATGGGTCTTCAGGATTTTGAATTTGTATTCATCCTGTTCAATCCATTCACCGAATTTCGCGGTTTTAGGGAAATCTACTTTTCGGTTCCTTCCCAATACAGAATCTTTGGAATAATTATAAAGTTGATTGTAGTTTTGGCTGGTCAGTGGAATAATTTGAAAGGAATCATCATCCATTTTTCTGATTTCAAGCTCCACGCCAATGATCTGATTGTGAAGTGTATCCACTTTCACCAAAAAAGGAGAAAGATCTCTGTGCGAATTTGATTTCTTCAGCGTTCCTTCTTCCCAATATGCCACATAGGCTTCAATTCTTTTGGCTACATTGTAGGCATGGGTTCTCGATTCGAGGATTTCAATCAATATGTCTGATTTACCCGAATTACCACCCCAAATAAAATTAATGGAATTGCTTCCCAAACTCGTATTTCCGGTAGATTTTGACGAAATATTGAAAGTAGTGACTGCCCTATATGTTCTGTCCAGATGCCAATTGTTAATATAAATGGATATAAAGACGGCGAAGATAATGGCAAGCAGAAACAAAATCCAGTTGGAAAAAACCCTATACAAAAATCGTTCTATATCAAAGAACAGCGGATTGTTCTTTTTTGTTTTGTCTGAAACTGATTTAGAAACTTGATTTGTTGAAGTCATTGTCGAATACTTTTCAATTATAAATTTCTAAAAAAGAAATAAATCCCAACCACTGCAGCTACACCGCCAAAAACCGTAGTAATGGTTTGCAGCGGATTGATGCCGATGCCCCATTGTTTTTGTCTTCTCGGATTGACAATGATGATGTCATTCGGCTGTATCCAAAAATATTCGGAATTCATGGCCGATTCTTTTGTGATATCAATCACTCCCCTTTGGGTACCTTCAGGTGTGGTTCTCAAAATCTGGATATTTCTCCGGTCTGCTACAGGCGTCAGGTCACCTGCTCGAGCAAAGGCCTCCAGAAGGTTCATCTCATAGTTCTGTACATAATAGTTCCCCGACCCTGATTCACCCACAATCGTATAATTGATGCCTGAAATATTGACTTCTATATAAGCTGCCGTTTCTTCGTAAATCTTATAGAATTCAGTTTCAATCCTTTTTCTTGCTTCTTTTAGTGTCAGGTCAAGCACATAGATTTTGCCGATTCTGGGTAGTTCTATGTTGCCGTCGTCCTGAATTCTAACACCCCTTCCTGAAAGCACATTGTTCTGACCTGTATTGATTTGTGAAGGTGTAACTGTGAATTCTTCGAGCTCTTCCAATTCAAGTCCTTTTCGGGCAGCGATTTTGATATTGATGATATCGTTGATTTGCAGATGATATTCGGGCCGGTTGAATTCAATTTTACCATATTCATTCAGTACCAGTTTCTCATCTGGTTGAATGTATTTGATGTCTTTCAGAGGAATGCATGATGTGATGGACAATGCAAGCAAGCCAAAAAAAATATATGGTTTCATGCGGTTCAAGTCTGTGGATTTAGTGTGCAAATATAACTGTTTTTATGATTTATATTGGATTTTCAATTCTCAGCCTTTTTCTCTTTTTTACAAATTCAAACAGCACCAGCGGAAGATAAGACAGCAGAAGTGCTGCAATAATCAGTAACAACAACATTAGATTGATGTCCAAGTGGCGAATAAAATAGCCGAAGGCAATTAGCAAAGCATTTGAAAAGCAAATGATTAGAGTGGTCTGAATATGGCTAAACCCCAGTCTGAGTACCCGGTGATGGATGTGGTTCTTATCGGCAGTCAAAGGAGATTTCCGTTTCATCAGTCGAATAATGATAACACTCAGTGTATCAATGAGTGGCACAATCAAAATCGCAATAGAAACAACCGGTGCACTTTTGATCATCACCCAAGGCATGGACGAAAGGTTGATGAACTTAATCGCCATGAATGAAATCAAGAAACCTACAACCATGGAGCCTGTATCACCCATAAAAATTTTGAAGTCCTGTGACAAATTGAAGTACAAGAATGCAAGCAATGCGCCGAGCAGTGAAATTGCAAGAAAGCCCATCGGATAATCAAAAAGCCTGAAGAAAATAAACACAAAACAGGTTGAAATCAGTATGCCCACACCAGCGGCCAAACCGTCTATTCCATCGATTAAATTGTATGAATTAATGACCAAAACAATCGTAAATACGGTAAAAATCACACTGATCCAGTAGGGCAGTTCAAAAATTCCGAGCAATCCAAAAAAGCTTTCGATCCTGATATTAGAACCCACCACAATCATCAGTGCTGCAATGATTTGGGCGTACAGTTTTTTTCGCGGTGCGACCATTAGTAAATCGTCCATCAGTCCAACAAAGAACAACAATACCAAAGCTGAGGGAAAAAAATGGATTTTAAAGAGCATTTCGGGGCTGAAAATGCAACTTACGACTGTGATGGCAAAATAAATCGCTACCCCACCCAGTACAGGGATTTTGCGTTCATGAGAACTTCGTTTGCCGGGAACTGCCATCAATTGTTTGCGATAAGAGACTTTGATTATTTTTGGGATAGAGACAAAACTAATCAGGAAGGAAATCGAGAACGAGAGTATGACTTTCAGATACAGGGACGAATAGCCTATATAATTAGCGATTGTTTCTAAATTTAAATCTTTCATACTTTTTGATTCCGTTGAGCATCCAGTGAAAAGTGAAATACACTGACTGAGGCAAAGATAAATTTAAAAATTTATAATAAACAGCGAATTGTTTTTTTAAAATTTTGAGTTTATTGCGTGAATAGGATGTTTTTCTAATTCTATATACTGCAAGCGATTCACTGATTGATCTGGCTTCAGGAATTTTTTTGAGGATTTCAAGCCACATGGCATAATCCTCTCTGAGTTCCACATCAGGAATTTCTATTTTCCCGATTCTCGATGAATCATAGACAGCTGTCAACATCGGAATTGGACAATTGTACAGCAGTCTTTTGTAATCGATGTGGTCTTCTGCCACAAAATCGTTCAACAAGGGTTTCAGTGTTTCATCCACTCTTTTGTATGAAGAATAGACAAGTTCCTCTTTGTTTGTTTCAAGAAAGCTTATTGATTTTTCCAAAAACTCAGGCAGCCACAAATCATCGCTGTCAATGAAAGTGATGTATCTGCCGACGGCATTTTTTATGCCGTGGTTTCGAGCCACTGCTGCACCTGAATTTTTGTTGAGTCTGATCAGATTGATCCTCGGATCGACTGTGTGTTTTTCAATCATTTGCACCGAACGGTCATCAGAACAATCATCCACAATCCACCATTCCCAATGGGTATAGGTCTGGGCGAGGACCGAACGAATTGTCTGCTCGATGTATGCTTCCGAATTATAGCAAGGTGTTATGATAGAAACCAATTTTTCCAAATTCTCAATTTTAAATCATTTCAGCTGAAAAAACCCATAGGGTGCCCACTTGTTCAAGAATGTATTGTACTCACCAAAGCCCGAACGGCTCCCCCAGTTGTTATAAAAATTTACATAGAGCAAAATCGTGTACACCACAAAGGATGTAAACAAAATGTTTTTAACAACGGGACTGTACCTCATTGCTTTGATCATTCTCGGTATGACAAAAATGATGTACACTGTGTAAAAACCGGGCAAACGAGAAGAAAAAATTCCTTTTCCAAAGAAGAAATAAATAATCACTCCAAAGATGAAAATATTTCTGAAATACGAAAAATACTCATCTCTTTTGACCACCGCATTGTTAAAAATCAAAATGACCAGCACTGTAAGCACTTTCACAATATCTCCCAACACTCCACCTTCCCAGGTTTCATTTGCATAATCGCTGTATGCATCACCCACTCCAAATGGCAACAGACGCAGAAGCCCGTCCACTGCATTGCTCAGACCAGCAATATTGGCAATGACCGTCAGCCCCACAAAAAGGATAATTGTGGTATTGCTGAATTTTATTCTCGCAATCCAGTAGGCAAAAACAAAGGCAACCACCGCTTTGTGAAAAAGGAAAGCGATGAGAAAACAAAGCAAGAATTTCCAGAGTTTCCTTTCGATGATATATCTTGCCGAAAACAACATGATTGCATTGGCCAATCCTTGTCGTACATGCACATGCTCTTCAAAGAAATAGGTCGGGATGGTGTACATCAATAAACCCAGAAAAACATACCCACTGTATTTGAAAATACTGCTGGATTTGAGTATCAGAGCGATGGCCGCAATAAAAAGTGTAAAACTGCCGTAGCCCAACCCGACAGCGCTGACCATTTTGTTGAGAGATACATAACCGACCTCCATGTCAGTCAGGGTCGAATATTCGCCCAACTGAGAAAAAGGCATCTGATTTGTCATCTCGAACGCATTCCAGTACGCCACCCAGTCCGGACTGATGCCGTAGGCAAAACCGGCTATCAGAATCATCATAAAAACAATGATGATGAACCATTTCCTACTGGGCGGATTGTCTGACCAGAATTCGTAGAGTGCCGAAATCAATATCAAGAAAATCAAAAAGTTATATATAAAACTCATTTCGGATTCATTTCAATTAACTTCAAATTTATCAGTCCCAGTACATAAAACATCTGTTTTTTGATTGGCAAAGAAACCAAATAATTTCGATTAAATCGTTTGTAATTAATAATTTGAGCTTTGGAAATTTGGTGATTGGCCAATTCTAATTTTAATCGTTTCAACAATTGTCTTCTCTGTGAATTATTTTTCACATAAGCCACATATGCAAGATAGGAATAATAGCCTTGAAGTATAAAAAACCTTTTCCACTCTCGTTTCTGATGACTGTATTGGCTTTTATCAAATGCGGATTTCACAGCTGCGATTGCCTGAAACATGTCCAGCCCTTTCAAGTTATGTGTTTTTGTGATGGAATCTTGTCTTTCAAAATATTTATAAAAGGGTTGATTGACTTTTGCAATTACTTCTGAGTCCAGTACCAGTCGTGGAATCAGCTCAATGTCTTCGAAGTGAATTCCTTTTTTGAATCTGTGTACTTCGAACAATTGTCTCTTAAAAATTTTGTTGCATGCAAAACAACCCATTTCACCAAAAATACTAAAATCATTGTCGAGATATATTTTCTCCGGTAATTGGGGAGATTGTGGCAAAGGCCTGAAGGCGACACCATTTTCGTCCACCTTTTCCATATCGCACAAAACAATGTCCGCACCGTGTTCAACCGCTTTTTGGTACAATTGTTCAAACATTCGTGCATCCACAAAATCATCGCTGTCCACAAAACCGATGTATGCACCACAAGACCGTTCAATACCGTAATTTCTGGCATCGCTCAATCCGCCGTTTTCTTTCCGGAAGGCTTTGATTTGTGGAAAACGCATGGCATAATCTTCAATAATCAATTGAGAATTGTCGGGCGAACCGTCATTGACCACAATGATTTCAATTTCATTCAAAGTCTGATGCACCAAAGAATCTAAACATTTCTTCAGGTATTTTTCGGTATTGTAAACCGGCACTATGACTGAAACTTTGATCATAAATTCTCAAATACTCTTTCGTATTGAACGATGATTTTCTCTTTTGAAAACCTGGAAATGATACTGCTCTGAATCGACTCTTTGTCAAAATTCAAATTTACCAAAACTTTGATTTTCTCAGCAAATTTATCAGTTTGACTGATGTCCATGATTTCTCCGTTCACTGTTTCCTGAATAATTTCATCGATTCCTCCCGGACAGTAGTTGGCCAATGCATAAACGCCACAAACACCGGCCTCTAACAACACATTCGGAAAGCCCTCATAACGAGATGACAACACAAACAAATCGGATTGATACAAATACGGATAAGGATTTTTCACATTGCCCAAAAAACATATATTCTCTAATCCGAGTTCTTGCTTTAGACGCATTAAATTTTCTTTGGCGGCTCCGTCTCCCAATATGTGCAGCCGAATGGGTTCGTTCTTTAATTTTTCAAAGACCCTAAGCAACATATCAAATCCTTTTCTTCCGGTCAGATTTCCGATGGCTACCACATTTTTGTATTCGGATGAAAATAATTTTTCTGAAATTTTCATCTGCGACTGAATCATCTCCACATCCACCGGATTGTTGATTTTCACAATTTTATCTGATTTGATTTTCCAATGTTCGATCAGGTCGTGCTGCATATCGTCTGACTGTGCAATGATTTTATTGAAATTATTATAGAATTTATATAAAAATCTGATTTCTCTTCTTTGGACATGTTTGCTGACAACATTGGTTTCCCGAGCGACGAATTTTGTTTTTTTGAAGAAAGGAATGAAAGGAGAAAGCAACGCGCTCACCTCTCCCCACCCACCAAAAACTATGTCGGGTTTGTCGGAACGAATCAGTTTGAACACCCCAAACACAGCATACCGGATCCTACTGATTTTCATGTCAATGACACGCACATCCTTTTTCAGGAACTCGAGTGGCATACCGGATTTATTGAACAACACAAGGGTAGGCTCAAACTTGGTTCTGTCAAGATCATTGCACAAAGTAAAAATCACTCTCTCGGCACCTCCGAAGTTCAGTCCCGGCAATAAAAAATATATTTTCTTTGTTGTTTTCAATTATTTGACTCCTTTTACAAAATAATTCCAAAGATACTGAGACAACATCGGATGATACCAAATCCTGCTTTCAAGCTGAGGTTCAATAATTTTAAGATTTCCAGTTGCAACATCACTTATCGCTTTTTTCATCAGCGGAATGCCCGCTGCCGTTTGGTGCAATGGATAGGTGGTGAAATTATCATTTTTACTTGGTTCAATCAGCGACTGATACAAAATCCCTCCTGTGTCCACTCCTTTGTCAACCAGATGAACAGTCACGCCACAGTTTTCTTTGTCACCATTTGCCAATGCCCAATAAGCGCCATGGATACCTCGATAACGGGGCGTGATTCCCTCGTGTGTGTTGATGAAAACTGAGTCAACGGCTGACAAAACTTTGTGAGAAATGATTCTGCAGCCGTTCACAATCACCACATCTGGATTAATTTGCTTAAGGATATGGATACATTCCTGCGAATTGACACTGCTCACATCGATCAATTTCTCTTCAGGGATTTTTTCATCATTGAGTTGCAATTCTCGCATGACTTCCTTTTTTCTATGTTTAGAAAAAGTTCGGATGATGGGCAAGAGCAATAAACCAAAAGCAATTTGCCCACCCACATTGAACCAGCCGAGTTTATGTGCCCGGTTTTTCATGATTTTTTTCATCGGAATGGCTTGTTCACGAATGACTTTCATGATTTCTATCTCATCCGAAAGTCCGTTGTACATCAGCCTTGAGGAAACAGCATGGCCACTGAGCATCACGATTTTAATGTCCATACTTAGTTTTGTATCGTTCAACTGTTTCTTTCATATTTACACTTTGCATTCCGTATTTTTGATTCATTTTACGGTAGTGGTTCAGAATTTCGGTGAGCATTCTAAAATTGATTTCACGGTGGAGGCCAATGTCATGCGGATGAAACCAAAGATGGAATATCTTTCCTTTTCTGGCAGCGTATTCCATTTGTTTTTTTATTCTTCTGATTTTCAGAAAATCAAATGTGCTTTCAGATTTTTTGTAGGGTCTTAACCAGCGGCTTGCACGAATGGCGTACAAGTTTTCTCTTTTGATTTCGCTCAAATCCTGACAGTGATGACTGCCCATCCACACAAAGTAATCCAAATATCTGAATGCTCTTTTCACAATGGATTCGTCTGCGCCTCTTTCAGCTGCATGAAACCAGATACTTTCTGTTTCTCTGTATGTTTTTATGCCCTTTTTGGGTAAAATTTTTAAATATTCTCGGTTTATCTGGTGACGAGGAAACACTAATGTTTCCAATTGAATTCCGTTGCTCTCTGCGATGCTTAGGGCCATGTCCAAATCTGCTTCAAATTCTGATTGCTTTTGGCCGGGTTCCAAACAATAATAGTGAGAAAAAGTATGGCTGCCTATTTCATGTCTGTTTTCAGTTTCAATCAATTCAATCATTTTTTTTCCAAAAAAATAATCCGGAGAATGGTTTACGGAATCATCAATATAACCGTTGTAGGGTGAAAGATTTGGGTCAGAATAAGATGGTTTCTCATCGGGTACAAAGTTTTTCAGTTCATTCAAATCGGCAGATAACATGGCTCCGACTGTGGCAAAGGTTGCACTGATTTGGTACTCAGAAAACAATTTAAGCAGTTCAGGAATCACTTTCCATACACCGAGTACATTGGGTCCATATTGGCTGAAACTGTATTTGTCGCGTATTCCCCAGAACAATTCAAAATCAAGTGAAATCACAAACAGTCCTTCCTTGGAGGTCTTCATACTTTGTTGTTTAAATACCCTTCGGTTGCCTTTTCGTTGTTGACTATGGTCATCGGATTTCCACTCACCACTGAATTGTCCTGAACATCTTGGTTGACAAATGTATTGGGCGCAATCAACACATTGTTTCCGATTTTAATTCCACCTACAATTACCGCATTGGTGCCTATCCAAACATCATCACCTATTTGTGGAAACCCGGCTTTCACACCACGGTTGGTTTGTCCAATGGTCACACCATGCGCCAAGTTACAGTTTTTTCCGATTATCACTTTGGGATTGACAACCACCGCACCCCAGTGTCCGAGATAAAGTCCGCCATCGATTTGGGTTTTGGCTGAAATCTGATAGCCGTACCTGATTTGGAACCTCCTGAGCATCAGTCTATAAAAAAGTCCGAGTGGATTTCCGGCAGAAGTCATTTGTGCTTTTCTAAACCAATACAGGAATTTCAATCCGGGGTCAAAACAGACATCCCAATAGAAAACTTTTCTGAATTTTCCTTTCTTCCTGTAGTAGTCTTGTTGAATCAAAGTGGGCATTACAATGCGTCTATTATATCCTGAATTTTTCTGACCGAATTCTCCAATGAGAACGGTTGTGTAAATTTAACAATTTTGTTTTGATAGTGTGCAGCCAATTGTGGGTCTGTCATAAAGCTTTTCATCCCATTATAAATTCCGTCTTCGGAATTTTCTATTATCAGTCCCAATTCACCATTGTTCAAAATTTCCCTGACTCCCGAAACATCGGTGGCAATGATGCTCATCTTCAGCACAAAAGCTTCGTACAAAACGGTGGGGAAACCCTCGTATCTGGAGCTAAGCACAAAAAAATCGGCTTGTTTCAGATAAGGATAAGGATTTTCAATAAAACCAAGCAGTGTTGCAGTCTGTTCCAAATCCAAATCGGTTCTGAGTTTGCTGATGTTTTGGAAATCATAACCGTCGCCAATGATAAGCAAACGATGGACTAAACCTTCATCCAAAAGTCTCCTGTGTGCCCTGAGCAGACGGTCGAATCCTTTTTGCGGAAAAACAGTTCCGATGGAAACAAAAACCGGTCGAACATCGTTAAAATCATAATCAAGTTGTGTGGATTCGGATTTGGCAATGATTTCTCGCGTATCCAAAGGGTTGTATATTCTGACGATTCTGTTTCGTTCGTCTTCCGTCTGGGCCATATTTTCAAAGTCTTTCAAAATATGTTCTGATATGACCATAATTTTGTCGAAACCAAAAAACTTTCTGATTTCCTCATCCGTATAATCATGAAATTCGGTATTTCTCAAATCATTGTGTATCCAGACGATTTTTTTGGATGATTTCAGAGGAGAATCCAATATTTCGTCTCTAAATCCATGAATGGCAGCAAACTCAATGTCGTATTTTTTGTTTTTTAGGATGTATCGGTATAACAATTTCGGGAAGGTTTTGAGCAATTTCTGATAAACGACTCTGAACACTTTTACAGGGATGTCCTTCAGTCGGTTGGTGGTAATCATTTCTCCTTTGTTCAGAAACATCACATTGACCCAGTCCGGGATTTCCTTCAGGTATTTTCCGGAATAAAGATTCAGAAGCAAATCAATTTCATATTTGTCTGCAGGCAGGTTTTTCAAAAAAGTCACCAAAACTTTTTCGGCCCCGCCATGTCGGAGAGAGCCGATTCTTATCAGTATTTTTTTTTTATTCCTTGTTGTCTGTTGACTCATTTTCATTTTTGAAAAAGTGTTTGACGAATCTTTTTTCTGTGTTTGTCTTCGTTGGGAAGAAAACTTTTCTTTAAAGGTTCCCAAAGCGATCCGTAGAGAAGTTTTTTTCTTATAAAATTTTTATCACCATGAGACAGCCCGTACCTTGGAATCGAAAGCAAATTGTCTTTTCGGCTCAGGTTTTTCATTTCAAATGAAAAGGCATATTTGATGCCTGCTTTCTTCAGAAACCTCATTTCTCTTTTGCCAAAATCCAAACCGGGGCTGCCATTGGGATATGCAAAAGTATCGATTTTTTTGTCTAACATTTCAGACAAAAGTTTAACGGACTCAACAATTTCAAATTCTGACTGGGCATCGGTTTCATTTGCCAGAATCGGATGGTTCATCGTATGTGCTCCTATCTGAAAAACTCCAGATTGATTCAACTCTGCCAATTGTTTTTCATCAATGTACTGACATTCTCTGACGGCAGCACCAAATTTCTGACGGTAAAGCGCTATGATTTCTTCGTTTTGATTAAGACTGAGGGTTTTCATCACCGATCTCGGAAACAATCCGTCGAGTTTTATTAACTCAATATTCAGGACTTCTGCAATGCAAACTTTCAATTGTTGTTTGTCGAATTCTGCAGATTCAAAGTACCAGAAATTGGTGCGATCTCTTATGATTTTGGGTGAAACAAAAATGGATGCATTCAGGCCTCTTCGTTTCAGCACTGGATAAATCAACGAATAGGTGGAAATATGTCCGTCATCTATGGTCAGGTGAACCGAATTCTTGGGAATTTTGCCTCCATCGTAATACTTTATGATTTCAGAAAAGGGAACAATCCTAAACTTTTCACTGATGACATCCAATGTATTCTCGAACCATTGGTCATCATATATGTCATGAAAGTTAATAATTCTCGGCATACACTTTTGTTTTCCATCCGGGTTGCAGCAAATATTTTACTCAGAGGGATTAATCGATGAATTCCATGAGTTCAGAAATATGGCCAGCCTTTTTAATCAGCTTGTTGTCTTTGTCCACCAGAAACAAGGTAGGCGTTGAAGCTACTCCAAACTCTTGTACTCCTTGGCTGTCCCATTGCGTCAGCTCAGTGTAATTGATCCAATCGAAATCCTTGGTGGCATTCTTGAATTCGTTAATGTCATAATCCAGTGAGATTGCAATTATTTCTCCACCGTTTTTCTTAAAATTGGGATAAAATTCTCTGATGAACGGCATTTCGTCATTGCATGCAGGACACCAAGACGCCCAAAACACAATGATTTTTTTATCGGCTTTGATTTCATACAGGGATTTGAATCCTTTCACTTCTTCTTTGAATTTGATGTCCGGCACTTGATTTCCTTCCAACATATTATGTGCAGCGAGGTTGGATTTTAATTCTTCAGTGATTTCACAAGTAAGCGAATTAGCCATTGAATAATACTTTTCGAGTACATTCCCAAACTGCTCTTTTGGCAGAACTGCGAAGGTTGCTGAGAGTACATTTTGACCACGGGGTGTTTCAATGTCGGTGGCCTCGAGCAATTTCTCAATGCCTTGTTCAACTGTTGAATTGATGTATTCTTGGCTGGTGGCACCGATGATGGAATATCTAAAATAATTCAGTACCAGTGTTGTCAGAAAGCCAGTTCCTTCCAGAAAATTGTTGTCTCTGGTCAAATGGTTAAGTATTTTGTTCATGTAAATTTCTCCAGCTGGTTTGGCGTCCACATGTACGGTGGACAGTTCGCTGAGTTGTGCATAATATTTGAGTAGCGGGAGTTCCGTAGCCGGATTCAGACCTGAAATTCTCTTTTCTTCTCTTACAATCGCCTGATAGAACTCGTCGGTGGTGTTATAATTTGATTTCAGTATGGGAAAAAAGTTTTGTTTCAAATCATTGAGATTGCGGTAGGATTGATATTTCTGGTAGCCGATTGCATTCTCTCCCACTTTGAAAAGCACATTTCTAAAGCTGGAATCAGGGGCATATTCGGCAGTGAACTCAACATTTTCGTTGTCTGAAAGTATATCCACACTCGAAGATCTTTGCAAGTTAGTGAGGCTAACAATTCCACTGTAGTGTTGGGGTATGTTGACTGAGAATTTTCCGTATTTGTCGGTTTCCACCCGATTGATGAGTTTGTCGGTGGCTCCTGTAAAAATTCTGACCATGATTGGTTTTTCAGAATAGTTTTTGATTTCACCGCTGATTTTGAATTGGCTGAAAGAAGTTGAAGAAAGCAACAACAGCAGTCCAAAAAATTGATTTTTCATTTTAAATAATTAGGTTGTCCAAAATTACACAATTTTTTTCTTGGTGCTAACGAGGGGTAGGAATTTATGATTTTGAGCCAATGAAAGGATTCCAAACAAAAAAACCCTCTCCATAGAAAGGGTTTGTGATTCGTTATGCTTGGTCTGTTATTGACTGACTAATTTTCTTTGTTTCCACAAATAAAATGTTGCGAAAAGAATTCCGGCAACTATTAACAGAATGACATATTGATCTACCGGTGTACTGGGTGTACCCGGTGTACCGGCGTCTTCACCGTAATCAGGTGGTGGTGGCACCTGGGCAAAGAGATTAATAACCGGCAATAAAATCATCAGTAAAGTTAGTAATCTATTTTTCATCAATCTATGGTTTAAGGTTGTTGGTTTATTTTATAATTTTCTGGGTGTAAACTTCTCCGGTGTTTGATTTAATTTTCACCACATACACACCTCTTGAAGCCAGCTTAATCTCCAAGTTATTTTTTGTATCTACCTTTTCGTAGGTCAAAATGTTTCTTCCGCTCATATCATACACTTTCACTTCAGCAAAAGCCCATTGGTCATTGAACTTCACAAAGTGTGAATCCTTGTCTTTGTATATGATTGTAGCAGAAGCGAGTTGATCATTGGTTCCAAGACCTTTGCCTGAAGGTCCCTCATTCCAATAGACTTCATATCTGTTTTTCGCACCGTTGGCAGGTATAGGCTCAATCACAAAGACAGATCCGTTTTGAACTTCTGCCAATTCATCGGTTTCATTGTCATATATATAGAAGGTGTTTCCGTCGCTAAAATTTTCATTTTCGTTTTGCAATTTGTTAAAGATACTTCCTTCAAACAATTCAGCTTTGATTTTGTATGAGGTCTGGTCGCCCTCCACTCTGTTGAAAAGCATTGGAATTGGTTTTCCTACAAATTCGATGTTGATGGCATTGATATCCATTTTTCTTTCTGAAGCAGTTACATGTCCGCCATCTGCTCTTTCTTGTGCCAGATAGAATCCACTGCCTTGGAAGTCATAATATTCAGCTTCGAATTCATTGGGCACTTCGTCTTCAACAACTGGACTTACAGCAATGTTTACTCTATTTCCGGTTTCGTTTCCTTCTTCATCGTACAATTTGAATCTCAGCTGATAGAATGCTGTACCGTTGCCATCTTGTGATACAACAGGCGAATCATTTGCTGTAGTTTGTGCAGGTTTTCCTCCCACATCTACATCCGAGCCAACTTGCATTTCAAAAGTTTTCAGACCGTCAGTAAAATCGATGGACTGATCCACAGGTGAATTCAACACCACCAGAAATGGTTCAAATGGTTTTACAATCAATGCTTCAGCATCTCCTGCCCATTGATTCAGCGATGAATTGTATGTGGCTTTGACCATGGTAGATGACACCAGTCCGGTTCCGTACGCCCAGGATGCAGTGTTGAGTTGCGCCACAGCGGAGAGATTGTCCAGATATACTCCGTCTTCATGAGCGCTTCCGTCGTTGGTTCCCATGTATGCCAAATTCAAGTTTGAAGTATAAGGGTTACCAAACTGATAAACATATTTTCCATAATTAAAATCAGTTGTGGTCAACACGGGATCATCTATATATGAGCTGTATTTTTCGTTGTGTGAATTGATCATGTCTTTCCAGCTGTCCCAATCAAGTCCGGGGAAATACATACTGGTATTCATCAATCCAGAATTGTACTGACCGTTGGAAGGGATTCCTCTATAAGTCAGCTTTGAGTTATTTTGCATGATGTTCAAGATGCCCGCACTTCCATAAGTCAAATTCAGGATGTAGTAATCGGTGGGTGAAATTGAGCTTGCATTGTTCAGGTGGTCAAACTCTGGATTTACAGAATTGTCCCAAGCCATCATTGAGGCCATGTACCTATTGGCTCCATTTACATAAGGTACGCCAAACAATCCCAACATTGCATCATTTGCATTATTGAAAACAAAAGGAATTGAAAACTGTCCCCATGAAAACGAAGAGGGATTGATTACTCCTTTTTCCATCGACAAACGACCGCTGGTGTTGTTCTGATCTCTGATAATGATTTGACCATAATTGGTATTGTCTGTCCAAGTGTTTACAATATTATCGCCGGTGGAACTCGCATTAAAGAACTCACCATCAATTTTAATATTACCGGCGTTGGTCACTACTGCTGTTCCGTCCCCGTTTTCTGCATCAGAATTCAGCGACAGATTTTGCCCAAAATACACCAAGGTATTTTCTTCCACCTTCACCGGTGCATTGTTTGTTATAAACACATTTTGGGAAAAACACAGACCCGACATCAGCCATACGCCTGCTAAAAGAAGTAAATAGTTGATCCTCATTTTATTACATTTAGGTTGGTTTATTTTTAATTGTTTTGTTATTGTTGAAATGCAAAACATAGCACAAATATATATAAATTTTCAAATCCCTAAAATTTATTTTGACAAAATTCGCTTCATTGGCTTAATCTTTTGAGATTTGGTTTGGTCTCAATATCTTCCCTTATCAATGTATATTCTTCAGGAAGTTCATCGATGGTGTACATCAATTCTGTGAAAATATCTTCGGTCACGGACCTCAGACCTCTGGCACCCAGTCCCAGTGTATCGGCTCTTTCCACAATAAAATCAAGTACTCCTTCATCGACTTTCAATCTGACACCGTCAAGTGCAAACAATTTCTCATATTGTTTGATCAGTGCGTTTTTGGGTTCAGTTAGAATCTTCTTCATCGCTTCGGTATCAAGCGGGTTCAGATTGGCGATGACGGGCAATCGTCCAATCAGTTCAGGAATTAACCCGAAAGACTTCAAATCCATGGCGTTGACTTCTTTGAGCAAGTCGTCCGACTTACGGTGAATTTCACCATTTTTGAAACCGATGATATGTGTATTGAGTCGGTTGGCAATGTGTCGTTCAATGCCCGAAAATGCACCCCCTGCTATGAAGAGTATGTCTTTGGTATTGACTTCAACAAATTTCTGATCGGGATGTTTTCTACCCCCTTTGGGTGGAACATTTACCACCGTACCTTCAAAAATTTTCAGCAGTGCTTGTTGTACGCCTTCTCCGGACACATCGCGGGTAATAGAAGGATTGTCACTCCTTCTGGCGATTTTATCGATTTCATCTACAAAAACAATCCCTTTTTCTGCCAGTTGCACATCATAATTGGCATCCTGAAGCAGACGGGTCAATATGCTTTCCACATCCTCACCTACATAGCCGGCCTCGGTAAGTACCGTTGCATCTACAATGGCAAATGGGACATTCAGCATACGGGCGATGGTACGAGCGAGCAATGTTTTTCCACTGCCAGTTTCGCCAACCAAAACCACATTTGATTTATCGATTTCAACTTCATCTCTGTCCACTACCGGATTCAATATGCGTTTGTAATGGTTGAAAACAGCAACCGAAAGGACTTTTTTTGCATGGTCTTGTCCAATGATGTACTCATCCAAAAACTTTTTGATTTCCTTGGGTGATTTCAAAGGAAGCGGATTGACCAGTTCTTTGTTTCTCTTGTAAACAATTTCTTCCTGAACAATGCCGTATGCCTGTTCAATACACTGATCGCATATGTGACCTTCAATTCCTGCAACAAGTAAATTTACTTCGCTTTTACCTCTTCCACAGAATGAACATTTGTCCTCTTCCAATTTATTTTTCATTTTTAAAACAAGTATGCAAAGATAGCGATTTTTTATATGACACGCGACTCAGTTTGACTGAAAGTATTTGAAAGGAAGCAGTCTTCTCAAGTCTTTGTCATTGAGGAGAAAGCCGTAATGCAGAATAACGATGAGTTCAAATTTCCACAATTCAAATGCTATCATCATCAAAAGATGTATCAACAGTGCGAGAATCAACATGAAATATCTGGTTTTCTTCCATAGCACAAAAGGAACAAACAGCAATTGTTGTAGCATGATAAAATAAGCGATGAATCGGCTGAAAAACCCATCTGAAATTAATGGGTACAACCAACTATTTTCAAAATCTGGGTACTGTGCAAAACTGTAATAAACGGCTACCCCCTGCTGCCAGTGGATATGTCCAAGCTTAAAAAATGCATTGTTGAGATACACCATGAACAGATGCATAATCACCGACCAAATGGCCAAAACACAAATCAGAGGAAGCTTTCCTTTTGTCCTGCTTACAGACAGGAATCTGAAGCTGTCTGCAAATACAAAATACAACAATGAGAATTTCAAAATGGTGTCTCCCCAGGTCATGAATTGATACCCAAGATGAAAAAACAGCATATAAAACAACCAGACCAAAAACGCAGTCAGGTTTTTGAAAAGCCCGAGCATGAAGCAAAGCAACAAAACGCCGTAAATCAAGAAGAAATATTGGTAGTACGATGCCACGAAAACCGACAAATTGTCTTCGGGCAGCAAAGCGTTGAATTCAGGATTGAGCCAGACAGGTGCTGATGAATAAAGAAAAGACAAATCAAACAGCAAAAGCAAACCAATCAAGAGCCTGAATACCGCTGGATATATCGTTCTGTCTGCATTCCAGAATTCTTTCATCTCATTTATTTAAGCCAAGTTTCATAAAAAACTCCTTCGCCAGCAGTATAGGTGAAGCTCTCTTTGTAGTCAGTATCAAATGCCAGTACAATCGGTTTTCTGTACGCAGATATTTTGACCGAATCAAACCTCAGCTCTGTTTGAACGGATGTATACAGCCCAACATAATTTTTCAGATTGTCTGCGATGCGTCCCAAAGCCTCATTGCTCCTCACCTTTTCCTCGAATTCGTTTGCGGTCTTTTTCTCCAAGGATTGATACAAACTCATCTGATACTCATAATCAAAGGATTTCAGCGATTCTAAATAGAGTCTTCTTTTGATAAATACAGCTTTGTCGTGTAATAGCGAGACTTCTTTTTCAGAGGCGAGTTCTTCAGACATCAAAACCTTATGACTGACTTCTCCATTTGCATAAAATTCATACATTACATCGTAATTGGTCGTAGTGGCCGGAACATACATTCTGTATGCGGGAGGAGCAAACGGACTGAATTTCTTCTGAACGGATTTGGGCAAAATAAAACTTGCTCCGTACACCAATGCCCAGTAAAGGACAAAAAGTGCAAGGAGCAGTTTTCTGAAGTTCATCTTGTTTGCTTTAGTCTTTCGCTGGCAGCAAGATTTCGTCCACCATGCCGTATGCTTTGGCTTCGGTTGAAGTCATCCAATAGTCACGGTCTCCATCCTCCAGAATTTTTTCAAACGGCTGTCCCGAATGGTCTGCAATGATCTGATACAATTCTTCTTTGAGTTTCAGAATTTCTTTGAGCGTAATTTCCATATCTGAAGCCTGTCCCTGTGCACCGCCCATCGGCTGGTGAATCATCACTCTTGAATGCTTCAGCGAAGAGCGTTTTCCTTTCTGCCCGGCACAAAGCAATACCGCTGCCATGGAAGCTGCCATTCCGGTGCAAATTGTTGACACATCAGGTTTTACAATCTGCATGGTGTCATAAATACCCAATCCTGCATAAACTCCTCCACCGGGCGAATTGATGTATATCTGAATGTCTTTTGTTGCATCCACACTTTCCAGAAACAGCAACTGTGCCTGAATGATATTGGCTATTTCGTCGTTGATGGCCGTTCCCAAAAAGATGATTCTGTCCATCATCAGTCGTGAGAAAACATCCATTTGTGCTACATTCAGTTTCCTTTCCTCAACAATGTATGGCGTCATGCTCTGAATGTAAGAATCCAAGTGGAGGCTGTTGATTTGCTGATCCTTGCCAGCATATTTTTTAAATTCTTTTCCTAAATCCATTTTTAAAATTTAATTGAAATATCAAAATTACACAAATTTTTGGTTCTTGTAACTTGGCTTTGATGTTAGTGGTCGTGGTTGTGGTCGTGGTTGTGGTCGTGGTTGTGGTCGTGGTCATGATGTTTGGCTGAATGCTTTTTCTCCACCATATCCATAAAATCATCAAAACTGATTTCTATTTCTTTTGCTTTTACATTGTCCTTGAAGACTTTTTTCATTTTATCACCAAAAACTTGTTCACTGATTTTTCTGAATTCATTTTCATTTTGCGCCGAACTCTGAACGATGTTTTCAATGTCATCGTCGGTCAGGTTAAACTGTCCGTACATTGCCATTTGATTTTTGATGTTTTCTCTGATGGCGTTCAGTACTTCTTCGTACTCAACTTTCACATCAAAATCTTCTGCGATTTTGGATTCAATCAACTGATAACGAAGTCCTTCTTCTTCTTTTTTCAATCTTTCTGCGGCTTCTTCTACAGACTGAATATTGTCATTTGAATAGTGCAACCATCTGCTCAAAAATTCATTGGGAAGTTCAAATTTGGTTTCTTTGATCAAGGCTTCCACAACTTCATTTACCAGATAATTGTCCGTCTCTCGAGCATACATTTTCTCAGCTTCCTGCTGAATTTTTTGTCTGAATTCTTTTTCGTTTTTCACTGTGCCCTCTCCATAAATTTTATCAAACAAAGCTTGGTCAATGGCTGCAGGTTCCTGAACACTGATTTCGACGATGCTCGCCTGAATCAGTCCTTCAAAACCCTTTTGTTCATCGGCTTTCATCCCGAGCAGATTTTCCAACACAGAAGCCTCTTTGCTGATTTCATTGAGTTTCAAAACCACTTTGTCCCCCACTTTTTTGTTGTGGAATTTTGAAGCTTTGGCCAGTTCATCGGTGAAGAAATAAGTTTCGTTTTCAAAACCGTCCTGCACTTCATTCTTGTCTTTGTCAAGTTCTTTGATTTGAACTTTTATGTTCACCGCACCTTCGTCAGCAACTTTGTCTATGGATTTTACTGCGCCGTATCGTTCAGAGAAGTTTTTTACATATTTAGAAATTTCATCTTCTCCTACCTTTATCTTGTATGTATCCACTTTGATTTTGGATAAATCCACTTTGAAGTCAGGTGCCAGTCCGATTTCGAATTCAAAATTCAGCGGATCTGCATTCCAATCAAAATCTGCCTGTTCTATTGGAAGCGGATTGCCCAGCATCGAAATATTTTCTTTGCGGATAAAATCATTGATTCCGGTTTGAAGCAACTGATTCACCTCATCGGCAATGATGCTCTTTTCAAATTGTTTTCTGACATAGCTCATTGGCACATGCCCTTTTCTGAATCCTTTGACAGAAGCATTTTTCTTGTATGTTTTCAAAGTTTTTTCCACTTTGTCCATGTAGTCGGACTTGTCAATACTAACTGTCAGTTGGGAATTCAGTGCGTCAATGCTGTTATGGCTGATATTCATTTCTTAAAAAATTTGGTTTGCAAAGGTACATATTTTTAATCTAAAATAAGACAGTCGATTTCAATGCTTTTGCTTATTGAATCTCTACATTTTTGTTGAATTTTCAAATTTCTGGCTGAATTTCATTCATTACTCACTAACTTTGTCTTCCCAATTATTCAAAATATGAGCTTAGAATCCAAAATCACTGAGCAACTGAAAGAAGCGATGAAGGCAAAAAATTCCATTGCATTGGAAGCACTTCGCGCCATTAAGTCAGAAATACTGCTGATCAAAACCTCAGGCACAAGTACAGAAATCTCTGATGCACAAGAAACTGCGCTACTTCAGAAAATGATCAAACAACGAAAAGAAGCCGCAGAGCATTTCAGCGCAAACAACAGAACAGAGCTGGCCGAAAAAGAAATGGCGCAAATCGAAGTTATTCAGAAATTCTTGCCAGAACAGCTCAGTCCTGATGCATTGGAAGCAGAATTAAAGAAAATCATTGCAATCACCGGAGCTGCTTCTGCCAAAGACATGGGAAAAGTAATGGGTGTTGCCGGAAAACAACTCGCAGGAAGAGCTGAGGGAAGGGCCATTGCAGACATGGTCAAAAAATTACTGAATCAGGCCTGAACCCAAAATTATTTTTCTACCGAATTGATGACTTCGGTCATGTTTTTGAGCTGAAAATCAGAACTTCTTAACGAATTTAACTTTTTATGGATTTTTAACAGAATTTTAACCAGCTTCTAAAAACCGCTACCACAAAGAGTTACATCATTTTTTCGTCTCAAAAAACTAACCACCGGCATACTACAAACTGTAGCTTGAGGATGCCATCGTAATTTTGCGCTGCAAATCTGAAAATAAATTTAAAGATGAAATCAGTAGTTACATTTGTATTACTAATCGGCTTTATTGCATTCGGGGGTGCGTCTGTTTATAACGGCATCAAAGGTCTGTCAGGGAGTGGAAAAGCTTCTTGGTACGGCGGAAAATTTCACGGAAAGAAAACTGCGAGCGGAGACATCTACAATATGCACGAACTAACTGCCGCACACAAAACACTTCCGTTCGGGACAAAGGTGAAAATCACCAATCCGAAAAACGGTAAATCTGTAGTCATTGAAGTAAATGACAGAGGACCTTTTGTGAAATCAAGAGATTTTGACTTGAGTCGCGCTGCATTTAATGAAATCGGAAATACCAACAGCGGAGTAATCAACATAGAATACGAGGTAATCAATTAAGAAAAAAGGGAGATATATTGTATCAAAACCGTCAGCCTACTGACGGTTTTTTTGTTATGAAAACTCACTGCTCAAAATCAAAAAAGGAGAAATGAACCTTTCCATATTTCCTCGACTGAAGCAGATGTACATGATTTTTGAAATCAATGTTGCGCGGATGTTCCACAATCAATTCTCCACCCAGATTCAAAAAATTATTTGACTCAATCAATTCTATGAGTTCATTGTATTGCGATTGTACAAAATCATAGGGAGGATCAAGATAGACCACATCAAAACCTTGAGAAGCGCGTTTCAGAAACTCAAATGCATCGCTCCTTATCACAGTGAATTTGTCGTCAAGATTCATTTTTTTTATGGTTTCACTCAAAAATTTAACACAATCCGGATGGATGTCCACCGAAACAACCCGTTGACTTCCTCTGGAAACGAATTCAAGACCGATACTGCCAATGCCCGAAAACAAGTCAAGTACAGAAATTTCGTCAAAATCATAATGATTGTTCAGTACATTGAACAATGCTTCCTTAGCAAAATCGGTGGTGGGCCTAACGGGAAGACTGGCCGGCGCAATTATTTTTTTTCCCTTGAATGAACCTGAGATAATTCGCATTCTGATAATTTGTATAAACTGTAATTTTTCATATAAACCTCTTCCTTCACCGCCTGACTCAGTCGTCGCACATATTTTCTCAGCAACTCAAAGATCTTCCTACCTTCCATTAGTTCTCCGTATGTTTTCACATTCACGGTGTTGGTGTCAAACCCAAACTGATCCGCCACATAAAGCGAATAAAACAAAACATCTTCCGCAGTCGGTGTCTCAAATAAATTGTAATACAACAACTTATCGCTCTCGCTTACTAAGATTTCCAACATCTGATGACTGAGATGCAGATGAATGAACGGTTCTGAATTTACTGCCACCGAATCCATCAGAACTTTTCCCGAATGACAATAGACGGTGTTTGCATATTGCAGGTTCAGTTTGTCGAACAAAAGCTGTGAAATTCCAAACACCAGAGAAGCACCAAAAACCGACTGTGAACTCAGCAATCTGTTGTTCTCAAATTCTGCTTCACTGAAATTCAGAAGTACTTCCAAGTTTTCATCCAAAAGTTCTGCAGGTACGACATTGAAAAAAGTAGAAACAAAAGAAGCCCTTACCTGAGAAAAATTTCTTCTCAAACTCAAATTAAGCTCAAATTCTCGTATGATTTCTGCTTCCCAATTCAAAGATTGCTCAACCTGAAAATCATGAACCATGGGACGACTGTCGCGCCCGTTGTCCACTGAATAGGAAAAGCCCTCTCTGTAAAAAAGAAGGTTCAAATTTGCAGTATGCATAGAATGGTCTGAAATAAGTCTGAATTTTAAGCCGTAAAGATAATTCATTCCTTATTAATTTCATATCCGTAAAGCCCCAGCCTTGTAAATACAAAAATATTTTTTGAAAATTAATTTTACAATCCATTGGTTATTAAACGAATATAACTTTGCGCTCATTTTTCAAGTCCAATACAATTCATTCCGATTTAATTGACCCAAATTCGTTTCAGTGTTTTAATCAAAAAATTTTTATTATGAACAAATCCAAATCATTTATCGTAATTCTGATTTCAGCCATTGTGCTGAACAGCTGTCAACACCCAACCGACGAAATGGCTGAATCGGTGGCCGAATACACCGAAAGCGATACAGCTCTGGCAGTTGATTCCGGAATCCCAATGAATTCCACTGCTGCCGATTATCAACATCCCGATAAAAAATTTGTCCGTACGGCCAGTGTATCGATGGAAGTCAACAATGTATATAAAACCACTACAAGAATCGAAAATCAATTGGGGCAATTGGGCGGTTTTGTGGCTGAAAGCAATCTGAATACCCATGTAATTTCTACAGAAACATTTCCTCTCGATTCTGACAGTGCTGTTGAAGTCAGAAAATATGTGGTCAGAAACGAGATGTCGTTGAGGGTACCAGAAACCGAACTTTCTAAATTTTTAATTTTGCTCGGCGATGAAATTCAATTTCTGGATTACAGGAACATCGAAGCCGACGATGTTACACTGAAATTACTGTTGAGCCAAAACGAACAACAACGAATGAATTCTACTGCCGGAAAACTTAACGAATTGACTAAAGAAAACGGAAAAATCAGTGAAAAACAAAATGCAATTTCAGCCATCGACCAACAACAACACGGTCTTAACCAAGAAAAAATCAATCAGTTGTCAACCGAAGACCAGATTGCATTCAGTACCGTACGGTTGAAAATCAGCGAAAAAATAAAAGTCGCAGAAACCACAGTCATCAACACAAAAAGTTTCAACGACAAATACCGCCCCGCATTCTGGCAAAGTGCTTCCCACTCATTAATAAACGGATTCAGACTGTTCCAGACGATACTGATTGGCTTGCTGTATCTTTGGCCTGTATTTTTGTTGGGAAGTCTTGGATGGATGTTTTATCGGCATCACAGAAGAAACAAAAAATCAGCTTCCGTCTGACAAATTACAATGACAAGAACCAAAAAAACCGGATTTGAATGTCCGGTTTTTTTTATGAAGTTGCCAATGCAATAAAATCAATCAGCTTTTTTTATTAAATTTGACAAAAATACAGACAATTTGAAAATCATTGCAGTGATACCGGCACGATACTCTGCCAGCCGATTTCCGGGTAAGTTAATGGCAATGCTTGGCGACAAGACTGTGATTCAGACTACTTATGAAAACACTATGAAAACCCTGCTTTTTGACGATGTTTTTGTAGCTACTGATTCCGAGATAATTTATAACGAAATCAGTGGAAACGGTGGCAAAGCAATCATGAGCAGTAGAGAACACCAAACCGGAAGTGACCGGATTGCCGAGGTTATCAAAGACATCCACTGTGATGTGGTAGTGAATGTTCAGGGCGATGAGCCATTTGTAAAAAGAGAAGCACTCGACAAGCTCGTTCAAGCCTTCAAGGCCGACACTGCCAATGAAATTTCGCTGGCTACCCTTGCGCAGGAAATGGATAAGGAAGAAGATATACACAACCCAAATGTGGTAAAAGTCAACCGTGACATTCACAATTTTGCACTCTATTTTTCGAGAAGTGCCATTCCCTACCCGAGAGACAAGGAATTCCGCGCCAAATATTATCGCCACATCGGCATATACGCATTCAGAAAAAAGGCACTGCTGGAATTTGCAAAACTGCCGATGAGACAGAATGAAAAAGCAGAAAAATTGGAACAACTACGGTATCTGGAGTACGGAATGAAAATCAAAGTATTAGAAACCGGTTTTATGGGCATAGAAATCGATACGCCCGAAGATTTGGAAAGAGCAAACGCCTATTTAAAACAACTTCAAACAACCGGATCATGAGCTTCAAAAATTTTCCGATGGTTACCCGTGTGGTGTACGGACTCGGCTGTTCAAATCAGATTGAACAAATCGTGAAGCCGGTCAGAAAAAACGGTCATCCTGTAATTTACTTTGCCGACCATTGTTTTAAGGGCAAAAAACTAGAAAAAAGCATTCCCGTTGAGCAAAACGACAAAATCATATTCATTGACACCGACCGAGAACCCACTACTGCATATGTGGACAAACTCAGAGATGAGCTGCTTGAGGAATTTGGTAAAATCTCAGGCATCATCGGTTACGGCGGCGGAAGCGTATTGGACATCACCAAAGCGGTTTCATTGATGATGAACAATAAAGGTTCTTCAGCAGATTATCAGGGTTGGGATTTGGTGAAAAACGAAGGGGTCTATCATGCCGGAGTTCCTACACTCAGCGGTACCGGTGCAGAAGTCTCCAGAACATGTGTACTGACCGGTCCCGATAAAAAACTGGGAATGAATTCAGACTTCACGCCTTTCAACCAAGTGATACTCGACCCACAACTTATCAAAGACGCACCCAAAACCCAGGCCTTCTTCACAGGCATGGACTGCTACATACACAGTATTGAATCGCTCAACGGTACCTACCTAAATGCCTTCAGCAAAAGTTATGGCGAAAAAGCACTTGAACTCTGCAAAAAAATATATCTGGAAAAAGAAGAATGGGACGACGAATCCTATGAAGACCTGATGATGGCTTCTTGGCATGGCGGAATGAGCATTGCATACTCACAAGTGGGTGTGGCGCATGCACTGAGCTACGGATTGTCATATGTACTCGGTATCAGGCACGGACTCGGCAACTGTATCGCTTTCAATCAAATTGAAGAATACTACCCGGAAGGAGTCAGGGATTTCAAAAAAATCATCGAAAAATTCAAAGTGGACATCCCGAAGAATGTTTGTGCTGCTTTGTCGGAAGAAGAAATGAAAAAAATGACCGAAATCGCCATTGGTTTGGAACCATTGTGGGAAAATGCCATCGGAAAAAATTGGAAGGAAATCATCACCGAGACTAAAATCAGGGAATTGTATGAACGAATGTAATTCAATTGGCAGCAAAACAAAACTTTTGCTTTTGTTGCTTGTCATATGTACCGGTAGTGCGAAGGCCCAAACGGCAGACGAAATCATTGTACAACATCTTGAAAATTCGGGCGGCATAAAAAACTGGAAAAACCTGAACAGCATCATCATAAAAGGAGATGCACTGCTAAGTCTGGAACAATCTTTTCCAATTGTGATTTACCACGAAAGACCTTACCGCAAAAAAGTGGTCTTCATCATCGACGGCAAGGAGTTGCTAAACGAAGGTTATGACGGTAAAAACGGATGGACATACAACGAGATTTCTGGCAAAAACGAGGTAGTGAGCAGCTATCAGCCGGATTCCTTTGAATCGGATTTACTCGATTACAAAAAAAAAGGATTCAGCGCGAATTACCTCGAGACAGTGACAAGCAACGGTGAGGAATGTTACAAAGTTGAACTGACCAAAAATGTAAACAAAACCACTTACTGCTTTTCTACCCGCGATTATTCATTGCTTTGGGAAGAAAACAAAGAGGAAAAAATGATTTACGAGAATTACAAAAAATTCAGTGGATTCGAATTCGCCACAAAAATCACAGGTCAGCCCAAAGGTGGAGGAGAATATGTGATTGTATTCAGTTCGATTCAAATCAATCCTGCCATCGACAGCAAAATCTTTAAATTTTAATCAAAACCCAAGCCAGCAAAGGTTCCGAAAAACCGGAACCTCCGCATGAATAAGCTTGGTCGTTAATTGTTAATAAATTTCTTGTCGGCTGTCTCGCCCGTTTCAGTCCGGACTTTCACCACAATGATTTGATGGTCAAATCCAATTGTGTTGATGTTGTGTTTGTTTGACCCGACGGAAGTCTTTTTGTATATAGAACGAGCATTCAGGTCAAATATTTCGATTTCATCAATTTTATCGATGCTCGATTCGACCACAATCCAATTGTCCTTTTTGGTGAAATTGATTTGATTTCTTGCAATTACGGAGTCTGTACTAAGTTTCGGACGGTACACAATCACAAAACGATGGTTGAATTCACCGGCGCGGGTTCTGAACTTATAAGGTTTCTTGGAAAGATTAACAACCATGTTCAACTCGTTGTCAATCAAATATATGTCTTGCCCCTCAGCAAAAACGCCTTCTTTGTCATACACCGAAATTATGTAAGTTCCCGTTTTGTATGCGCGATAACCCAAAAGGACCTCATCGGTGTTTTCAAAAGATTTTCTGCCCTGAATCACCACCTGCTCACTGTCTGCAAAGGTGTACAATTCATCAGAAAGTCCGTTTGCATCACTGTCGTCTATTGTGTAATTATCATCTCCCCCCTCAAAATAAGCCACTGCGGTCATCACATCCATGGATGAGGGCGTGGTCATAATCAACCAATAGCGATCTGAAGTGGCATGCTCATCGCCTTTCCCAAAGAATTCTGGACTCAAGGGGTCGTTGGCTGCCACCCTGTATTCGTTTTTGAAATTCAGCGTTTGTCCATTGGCAGTTGACTTGGCACGAATCATAAATGCAGTGCCCGGTCTCACGAAACGCGTCGGGATTTTTTTGTCGGGATGATATTGATTGGTCGGTGCAGCGATTCCAGTACCGTTGGGGCTGGTTGCTGCATTGAATTTGGCATAATTGAACCCTTCATAATCAGAGCCTTGTTGTTCCATGATGGTGTTGCCCCTGTTGTCCCAGAACAGAAATTCCTCTTCCATCTTTCCGCTGTTGTCATCGTACAATTGTTTGATGTCGAGATTTGACGGATAAGGATTTCCTACCACATTGTATCCATGGTCAACATTCGGTTGTGTTGTGGTGTATGCCAGCGGATAATTCAGTATTCCGTTGAATGGTTCTCCTTTCATCACTGCATCTATGGTCGATGCAGGAACGCTTGCCACCGTCGGTTCTTTGATGGCCAGCCCGCGACCGGCGATATAATCTCCGTCATAAGCATTGTAAAAGAAATTGTATTCTTCTTTGTGATAAATTACGAAAGGCGGATTGTTGTATATCTGTTTTATTTTCTGACCCATTACAGGCGAAATGATATAATTGTACTGATTTCGTTCGGCCGAGAATATGAATTCTCTCTTGGCTGTCATCGGACCAGAATTCGCAGCATAATCATCGTTCTGAACAAGCGAACCGCCGCTTTCGACCACAAAATCATCGGCAACACCCTCGTTGATGATGCTTCCGTCCACGGTCAATGCTCTGTCTTTTGGAATGATGATTTTTCCGCCCGCATCCACTTTCAATCTTTTGGCTTCTGCATTGTTCACATTAACGGTCAATGTTCTGCCATTGGGTACCCTGACGCATTTGGTGATGTCGGGAACCACATTGTTTGACCAGTTGGAAGCCACGCTCCAATTGCCGGTGCTGGTCAGATAATCCGAAAGGTCGGGTTGGACTTCGACAGTTTGACTGAAAGGACACCCACCTATGACCCATGCAGCATTTGCGGTGTAATTGGTTGTATTGTCGGGTGCAGCATAAACTTTCATTGCAGCTTCGCCTGTGTATGGAACTGTCAGCGACTCATCGGTATAAAGGTCGGTGATGGGCGTCCAAGTTATCGGTGCTTGTTTGTCGCCGGTAATTTTGATGTCGTCAATGTACCAACTATCGACTCCAGCACTGTCGCCATAGTATCTAAAAATGAAAAACAATTTCGTAGCACCTGCAAAATCACTTAAATCAACATTTACAGTTTGAGCTTCAATTTCTCCTGTTATATTTGTCCTATTCCAAACCAAATCATAATTGGCTCCATCTGTTGATATACCCAAATAGATATTTCTGGAACCGGAACCTATACTATTGAATTGATGTTTAAATTGAAAGTTAATGGTTGTAAATCCTGAAATGTCATAAGATAAATCCTCACCATCAACCGTTGGGAAAATATATATTTCTGAGTTTTGTTGGTTTGAGTAATTTGTCCTATATATTACTATTTCATAAGGAGCACCACCTGCCTCATCAGAGTCTGAGTATGCGGCTAATAGATTAGTTGTATTTCTAACAAACGCCCAACCTGAAGAATTTATGTCATTCTCACCGATGGTCAAATTAGATAATTTTCCACCACTTGCAGTCAATTCAGAATAATCCAAATCGCAATTTCCGGGTGTTGAATGATCGACTTTAACTACATTAATAGGCGGTGGAGGTTCGCTTACAATGATCGTTACCGGATATCTTGCGGACTCGCAAGTTGCATCGGCTGCTGCCACATAATAAGTTGTGCTCTGTGTAATATTGGGGGTTGTAAAGCTGCCTGAATCACCATTGATGGTAGCGATGGGAGAGCCGCCCAAGGAAACCGTATAGAGTCTTAGTTGTGTGGTACCCGAATTTCCATTTACCTCAATGTCAGAAGTCCCGGAGACACAAACCGGATCAAAGCTCACAGAACTGATGCTTCTTTCACAATTGGTCGTAATGATTCCTGTAACAATCAGTGAAAAATTTTGATTTCCTCCGGTCAGTGTGCCTTTGTGTGTAATTGTAATGGTATAAGTTCCTGAAGCATTGGCGATATCCACCCTTTCGAAGGGATCCACATTGTTCACCCCTTTTCCGTTGGTGGTCACTCCAGTCAATCTCCATGGATAATAAGCAGTTCCTCCCTTGGTTACTCTGATGTCCAAGTCATTTACCAGAGCGGGGATAGGAGAATTGAGTGTATTGTTGACAGCCCCCGGCCTGTCTGTCCAGCTGATGGACGCCATCAAAGGATTGATTCCGTCTGAATCGACATTGATTGTCAGTGTCTGTCCGTTACTAATGCTCAATTCCTGAATAATTGAATGTGTATCTTTATATGAAATTGTCTCAGCAGCCCTTTTTGCATTCATCAGACCCCATCCCCAAACCGCATCGGGTCCTGACGGTCCGGCGTCATCGGCAGTATGAAGCACAAGACCTTTCAGGGTTGCTGCCTTCATATAATTTGAATTCAGATTGTTGTAATGCTGTTGAAGCAACAACAAAGTTCCCGAAACATTTGGCGTTGCCATTGAAGTTCCGGTAATACTGTTATATGAGGTGTCTGAGGTATCATATGTCGAATAAACATAAGTACCGTTTCCTGTGATATCCGGCTTGATTCTGTAATCGTCGGTCGGCCCCTGACTGCTTGATGAATTGATATAAACACTGATCAGATTGCCAGCTGAATCTACATTTGCATCCTGAGCATTTGCAACAACCAAGCTGTTTTTACTGGTTGAGTGATCTGTCAGTTTATCATATCCGGCAACTCCATCAAGTGGCTGGGTATTGTAATTTGCAGTTCCGTCATTTCCTGCCGCATTTACCATTAAATAAAAAGGCGCATTAAACATTACCACATCCCAGTCTCTTGATCCCTGTGTATATGCACCAAACATATAATTATAACCCGCCGGAAACAGACTTGCATCCAAGCCGTATGAATGACTCGAAATCAGCATACCTTTATTGTTTGCCGCATTGGTAGCTTCGCTCAAATCATTGTTCCAGTCATAACCTACTGCTTTTGCATAGGGAGCCATTCCTTTTGACTGCGCCTGCAAGCCCGATGCCATAATCGTTCCGGCAACATGTGCAGAATGGTAATGGGTTCCGGATGAGCCGTCTCCGTTTGAATAACGGTTTGTACCACCCGGGCCGTCATATTCCTGATGGGTAATTCTCGCTAGTTTAGCATCCCAAATATGCGCAGTCATATTCTGTCCCATCAGATTGAGTCCAAGCGAACCGCCGTTCTGAAGATGATTGGTACGGGTAGAACGGGCTGCGTCAGCATTAAAAGTAGTATAATAAATAGGTGTCCCGTCGGGAAGAATTTTTTGAAGTTCTGCATATCTGCCGTCTTCTTCAATGGTAAGCGGAATATTGAGTTCAGCCGCTTTCTTGAGCACATATTCCTTGTCTTTCTTAAATTGCAAGTGAAACTGTTCGCTCAGTGATTGTAGTTTTTGTGTGTCGTAATCTGCCGTGATTTTTTTAATTTCGTCTGCAGTCTGTGCATACAGCAATTGAGTGCAACCTAATACTAAAAAAAGTAAAAATCTCTTCATGTGCTCAATTGTTTTTGAAAATTGTTTTAGTATAGGTTGCTGGTTGGGCTTTTATTAATAATTGACTTTCAAATTTATATGTGTTTGTAAGCTAATTTAAATGTAAAACTACACATTTTTCTGATTTTTTGATTTTTTTTTAGCATTTTATTTTCAACAAGCTTTTTCATGGCTCATCAAAGGAAACATTGCGAGGCCCTGAATTGGGGTCAAAAATCATCTTCTCATCCCGATTTCTATTCCTTTTATTCTTTTGTATAATTCAGTGGCGTAATTGTCGGTCATGCCTGATACAAAATCCAGCACCCCCAGAACTTTCTGGTAATCCGAAGCTTCTTCATAGAGAAACTGAGCAGGCATCAATTTGACTGCCTTGCTTTCGGCCTGTGTTCTGTCGGTTTTCAACACCGGTTCCACAAAATGAGAAAGCAGCTCATACATCACATTGTAGCCTGCGTTTTCAATTTCCACTACCGAATAATGGTTGTAAATATTTTCGACCGAAAAAGCCTCAATTTCCTTTAACACTTTCAATGCACCCCGACTGTCGTCAATCAATTTCATCAACGATTTGTTCAGGCTTCCGTTGAGTATTTCATCAAAATTATTTTGATAGGCCTCCACTGTTTTTGAAATCAGCAGACTGATGGTTTTTGCTCTCAAAAATGAAATTTTCTCGTTCTTGTCTTTGATAAGATGCTGGCGGTCTTTCAGACTGTCTTTTCCATTTTTGTCCAACGCACTGATCAGTTCAAGCAACAGCGTTGCACATTCTTTGTGACTGATGATGCCCAAACGATGAGAATCCTCCAGGTCGATGATGTTGTAGCAAATGTCATCTGCAGCTTCCACTAACCAAACAAAAGGATGTCTGCGATAGACCAACGGACTTTCGGTTTCACAAATCATCCCGGTTCGGGTTGTGATTTTTTTAAAATTTTCTTTTTCTGATTGAAAAAAACCGAATTTCTTTTGCTGTAAAATCGTCTTGTCAGTAGCCGATGATTCGCATGGGTATTTTGCAATCGAAGCCAATGTAGCAAAGGTCAATCCTATGCTTCCCTCGTATTTTCCATTCTGCACTTGGGTCAAAATCCTAACGGCATTCGCATTTCCCTCGAAATTGATGAAATCATTCCATTCTTTCTCGGTAAAACGGTTTTTAAGACTGTTTTCGTTTCTTTTGAAATAATCCGCAATTGCATCCTCGCCCGAATGTCCGAATGCAGGATTGCCAATGTCGTGACACAGACAGGCAGAGGAAACTACATTGTACAAATCATAGCGATAGAATTGAATGGACTCTTCCTTCAATTTGTCTTTGAATTTTTGGACAATGAATTCGCCTACAAGATTTCCGAGTGACCTTCCCACCGATGAGACTTCAAGCGAATGAGTCAAGCGGTTGTGTACAAAAACACTTCCGGGCAAAGGAAAAACCTGGGTTTTGTTCTGCAATCTTCTGAATGCTGAAGAAAAAATAATGCGGTCAAAATCGCGTTGATAAGCAGTTCGGAAATCACTACTTAATTCTTTGCCAAAACGAGTTGCCGAAAAAATATGATTCAAATCCATAGGTCTCAAAGATAGCTTTTTTGAAAAAGAAGTTGCATTCTTTTTGGACAATCATTCAAGGAAAAGCTCAATCAATGAAAAATATTAATTGTTTCTCTAAAATATATGTGAAATAATTTTGTTAGATTTGTCTAACTTTATAAGTTTGCAAACTTGACATCCACAATTTGGAAGAATTTGAAGTTGAATACACAAAGTTGAATTGAATGGCAGAAAGCATTGTCCTATTTTTCAAAAGTTTAGACCCTGTTATAGCGGCTTTGATTGCAACACTTTTCACTTGGTTTGTCACTGCATTGGGGGCAATGTCGGTGTTCTTTTTCAAGAAAATGAATAAAAACCTGATGGATGCAATGCTGGGCTTCACGGGTGGTGTGATGGTGGCTGCAAGTGTCTGGAGTTTGATTATCCCGGCCATCAGTATGAGTGAGGGTACAGGATTTATATCGGTGGTTCCGACGGTCATTGGTTTTCTGGCCGGAGCCGGTTTTCTGTATGCATTGAACAAAGTTTTGCCTCATATGCATGTCAATTTCAAAAAAGTGGATGGCGTAAAAACGCCTTGGCAGAGAACCACCTTAATGATTCTGGCCATTACATTGCATAATATTCCTGAAGGATTGGCGGTGGGTGTTTTGTTTGGAGGAGCTGCTGCAGGGATTCCCGAAGCGACCATTGGCGGGGCTGTGGCACTTGCATTGGGCATTGGGATGCAGAATTTCCCAGAAGGAATTGCGGTTGCTGTGCCTTTGCGAAGAATGGGACTCAGCCGACGGAAGAGCTTTTTCTACGGACAATCATCGGCCTTGGTTGAGCCCATTGCTGGTGTAATCGGTGCACTTGCAGTGATTACATTTACACCTGTATTGCCTTATGCACTTGCGTTTGCGGCCGGAGCCATGATTTTTGTGGTGGTGGAAGATGTAATACCCGAAGCACAACAAAATACAAATTCAGATGTGGCCACCATCGGATTCATTGGAGGTTTTGTCGTGATGATGGTTCTGGATGTTGCTTTGGGGTAATTTCAACTCCAAATATCATTACAGTCTTTTGTACAAACTTTCATTTCAAACAAATTATTCACGAAATTTGTTGAATGGGACACGAGCACGAACATATCCACTCTCACAGTGCAAACAAGAAAACGCTGACTCTCAGCTTGATTATCATCGGTCTTTTTATGATTGCTGAAGTCATCGGAGGACTGCTCACCAACAGTCTTGCCTTGCTGGCGGATGCCGGACATATGTTCAGCGATGCGGTTTCGCTTTTTATAGCATTGATTGCTTTCACATTCAGCGACAAGGCAGCCAACTACGGTAAAACCTACGGTTACAAACGCTTTGAAATTCTGGCCGCAGTACTCAACGGTGCCACCCTGATTTTTATTTCGGTTTATATTATGTACGAGGCATTTGAAAGGTTTCAACATCCCAAACAAATCCTCTCAAGTGGAATGCTTTTCATCGCATTGTTGGGTTTGCTTGTCAATATTCTCGTTGCAGGAATCATGCAACGGGGCAGTGACATAAAAAACAATCTCAATTTAAGGGCTGCCTATCAGCATGTTCTAAGCGATATGTTTGGTTCGTTGGGGGCAGTCATCGCGTCTTTGCTCATTATGTTTTTTGGTTGGACTTGGGCTGACCCTGCCGCCAGTGTGATTGTTGCATTGTTGGTGTTGAGAAGTGGTTATTTGGTAACCAAATCTTCGATACATGTGCTGATGGAAGGTACACCGACCAATGTAGAGATTGATAAAGTCATTGAAAATATACTGGAGACCGATGGCATCAGAAGCATACATGATTTTCATGTTTGGACCATCACCAGCGGGCTGAATGCGCTGACTTGCCATGCAGTTGTGGACAAGGAAATGAATGTGAGTGAAAGTGAAATCATACTGCACCAATTGGAAGAAAAACTAAAACGACTCAACATTCACCACCTCGCAATTCAGTTGGAAACTCCCGCGCATCCACATGACGACTCGCTTTTGTGCTGTACAGAAAACTAATGACTCTTAGTTGACCCATAAATTAATTTTGATTCCAATTTCAGATTTACCAGCTCCCGCTTGCTCCACCACCCCCAAAGCTACCTCCGCCAAATCCGCCAAAACCACCGCCGCTGCTTCCACCTCCCCAAGACGAACTTCCCCAACTGCTACTCCCCCATTTTCTGCTACCGGTATTCGAGATAATCACATCACTGTATGAACCTCCGGAAGAATTGGAGATACCACTGATAAAACCAATCAATATGAAAAACATCACTATGATGACAATGGCAATCAATACCCAATTCGTATTGGATTCATCGTTTACGGGTGTTGCCTTGTATTGACCGGCAAGTTGAAGTTGAATTGCATCGATGGCCCTGTCAAGTCCTTGATAATAATCCCCGATTTTGAACGAAGGAATCATTTCACGGTCTATAATCAGTTTTTCTACAGAGGGCGACATTTTGGCCTGAATGCCGTATCCTCCTCTCAGCGTAACCTTGCGGTCTTTGTCGCTCACCACGATGACAATGCCGTTGTGTTTGTCTTTCTGCCCCACGCCCCAATTTTCTCCAATCTCATTGCCGAGCAGTTCAATCGGATAGTCATTCAGGCTTTTGAAGGTGACAATCACGATTTGGGTTGAGGTAGAATCATTGTAGGCAATCAGTTTGTTTTCAAGCCTTGCATTGTCTCCGGGCGATAAAATTTCGCCAAAATCATGAACCAGTTTATTGTCGGGTATATAATCTTTTTTAACAACATCATAGGGAGTCTGCGCCCAAAGATTCAGGCCCAACGAAAGCAAAAAAATCGCAATTATATTAGGAAAGACTGATTTCATCGGGCAATTCATTAATATCAATAACTTCTGACGGAAAGTATTCCTTCAGTATTTGTCCACACATTTCTATTCCTAATACCAGTCCTTTGGCGTATTTTTTCTTTTTGAATTTGCGACTGACTTTATGGGTAATTTTCTGCCAGTAATCCTTGGGTATTTTTCTATGAATTCCCAAATCACCAATGACGGTCAGGTTTTTGTCAGATAGGCAGACATGAAACAAAACCGCATTCCGGTCTTGTGTCTCAGACATATTCAGCTGTTCAAAAACATTGACAGCACGCTCATAATGGTCTTCCGAATGCTCAAAAGTGATGTGTACACGGATTTCTCCGGTGGTTTTTCGTTCGGCATTTCTAATCGCTTTTACGATTTTCTTTTCCTGTTTTTCTGTCAGAAAGTGTTTTTTCAAAATGGAGATTTTAGAAGTTGAATGAAGGTGCTTTGTCTGCTCCTTCTGAAGCCTTGAAATAACCTTTCTCATCAAATCCCCCAAAACCAGCAATCATGTTGTTTGGAATCTTCTGAATGTAGTTGTTGTATTCCTGTGCTGTATCGTTGAATTTTCTTTGTTCAAACCTGATTTCGTCTGCCATATTTTCAAGCGAAGCTTGTAGTTCGAGGAAATTCTGATTGGATTTCAAATCAGGATAATCTTCCACCACGACCATCAGTCTATCCAATGCGCCCGACAATCCTTCTTGGGCTTGTTGGAATCTCGCCAGATCATCAGCTGTCAGATGGGTGGGGTCAATATTGATTGCTGTTGCTTTGGAGCGTGCTTCTACCACTTGTGTGAGTGTTTCCTGTTCAAAATCTCTTGCGCCTTTCACGGTGGAAACCAACTGATCGGTCAGGTCTGCTCTTTTCTGATAGGCAGTTTCAACATTTCCCCATTGAGCTTTGACTGCATTGTTCTTGGGAATGATGTTGTTGTACACCGATACTCCCCATAGCACAATGACAGCTGTCAGAGCAATCAGTGCTACAATTCCAATGAGCAAACATCCTTTTTTCATAGTTACTGAATTTTAATAAGTGAATAAGTAAAGATAATATTTTTGAATGAAACTGAGATTATTTTTCAGTTTTGAAGCAATTCGCCCACCCAGCTTTCGGCCAAGGGCATCTCCCAATTTTCTTCAAATTCTTCCAAAGTGGTCACACCGTTATGGAAAATATTTGAGTGTTCGGGAATTTCACCGTTTTTTACTTTTTGTTTGAATTCAGAGAGCGGGAGGGTAAAAATTTCACCGTCTGTACTGTAGGAAACCCGCATTTGGTTGAGCAATCCAAAATTGAATTTTGCTTCTACTCTTTTCACCAAACGATTCAGGCTGTCCAGCGAACAACCCGAAGTCGCCACCCGGCTTTCGTCAACTGCAATTACTATAAATCGGTCGTATGGCAATGCATAAGCTGCCGTGAGTGCCTCTCCGTGTGCATTCCAGCGTTTCATGAATTCATCCATCATTTGTTCAATTTCAGTTATTTCTTCTCCGGTGAAACTTCGTTCTGACTGATAGATGATGATTTTTGAGTTCTTGGGCAAATTCATTATTATTGATTTTGATGCAAAGTTGATAAATATTTCATACTAAAACAATGACCCGGCGCATTAGTTCACGGCTTTTGATTTGAGATGATTGAACAGAAGTCAGTTTCTGACTGAAGTGAATGTGAATTATTTATGTGAATATATGCTCGGTTTATAAATCCCCTGCCTCAACGATAATTTCAGCTAGGTCTTTGACCAATAGCCCTGATTCTCTCCCCTTGGCCTTCACACCGTCGCTCATCATGGTTATGCAGAACGGGCAAGCAGTAGCAATGACATCTGCTTTGGATTCAATGGCTTCCTCGGTTCTTTCTACATTGATGTCTTTGTTTCCTTTTTCAGGTTCCTTGAACATCTGAGCGCCACCGGCACCGCAACAAAGTGACTTTTCTCGGCAATGTTTCATTTCCACCAGCTCTGTGTCCAGTTTTTCAATCAGCGAACGAGGTGCTTCGAAAATTCCGTTTCCTCTGCCCAGATAGCAGGGGTCGTGGAAGGTGATTTTCTTTCCTTTGAATGCTTTGTTGTCTGCTATGACCAATTTGCCTTCATCTATAAGTTTCTGCAGGTATTCAGAATGGTGCATTACTTGATAATTACCCCCCAGCGAAGGATATTCGTTTTTGAGAATGTTGAAACAATGCGGACATATGGTCACTATATTTTTAATTTCATATCCGTTCAACACTTCTATGTTCATCATTGCTTGGGTTTGAAATAGGAATTCGTTTCCTGCTCGTTTGGCGGGGTCGCCTGTACAGCTTTCTTCTGAGCCGAGGATAGCGAATTCGGTTCCTATTTTATTGAGTATTTTCACAAAAGCTCTCGTAATTTTTTTGGCACGGTCATCAAAGCTACCAGAACAACCCACCCAAAATAAGACCTCGGGTTGTTTGCCTTCTGCTGCGAACTGCGCCATTGTTTTTACTTCTATTGCTGCCATTGAAATTCAATTATTAAAAATCATTTTGTATAAATTATTCTTCTGTCCATTTGAGCCGATCTTGCAGTGCATATGGCCAAGGAGCTCCATTGTTTTCAATATTGGACATCATCACATTGAGTTCCTGAGGTGCCTGAGACTGTTCCATGACCAGATATCTTCTCATGTCCACAATGATTGACATGGGGTCAATCCCCACCGGACAAGCTTGCACACATGCATTGCAAGTGGTACAAGCCCAAAGTTCTTCGGCCGAAATGTAGTTGTGTAATGTTTTGCCGTCGTCTTCCCATTTTCCTTTTTGGTCGATGATTTTGCCTACATCCTCCAGTCTGTCACGGGTTGCCATCATGATTCTTCTTGGCGAAAGTAGTTTGCCGGTCATATTGGCCGGGCATTGTTCTGTACATCTACCACATTCCGTGCAACTGTATGCGTTGAGCAATTGTGCCTGATTCAAATCGAATATGTCTTTTGCTCCAAAAGTTTCGGGCTCAGCGGCTCCATCTGCAGGCACGGCATAAGGGTCTGCATTGGGATCCATCATCAGTTTGACTTCATTGGTCACCGCTTCCAGATTGTTGAACTCGCCCATGGGTTCGAGTTTAGAATAATAAGTATTGGGGAAAGCGAGCAGTATGTGCAAATGTTTTGAATAGTACAGATAATTCAGGAAGAACAAAATGCCAATGATATGAAACCACCAACATGCCCTTTCGATGAAAATCAGTGTACTTTCATTCAATCCGCTCAACCAAGGCTCTGTCAACCAGCCACTGATAAAAAAACTTCCGGTTTCCACATAATGTTCATTGCCCAACTGTTGCAGTGCCACATCGGCACCGTTCATGGTCAGTAGCGCAACCATCAGTACAATCTCCATGATGAGGATGTAGTTGGCGTCTTTCCATGGCCAGCCTTCCATTTCTTTTTTCATGAATCTTTTGATGCGAAGAATGTTTCTTCTGATGAGAAAAATCGCACAAGAAATCAGTACGAGCAAGGCGAGGACTTCGAAGAAACTAATCATTGCAACATAGGATCCACCGAGGAAGCTCAACACACGGTGGGTACCAAAAATCCCATCAATCAGGATTTCCATTACCTCAATGTTTATCAGAATAAAGCCCACATACACAAATCCGTGTAGCATGCCTGCCACTGGTTTAACACCCATCTTGCCCTGTCCAAGCGCAAGGCGGGCCATTACTTTCCATCTTTGAGCGGAACGGTCGTTTCTGTTGTGTGGTTTTCCCAGTTTTATGTTTCTGGCAATCTTGCGCATATTGCGGCTAAAAAACCAGACTGCAAAACCGAGGATGATTACAAAAACAAGATTGTCAATGTATTTCATGATTTAATCTTCTTTGGTCAGTTTCTGCTGCTTTTTTCCAAAGATAGAAAATTGCACATATCTCTCAGGATGTTTTTTCATATCGGCCAGAAGCTCGTTCATTGAGTTGGTGGTGATGAGCAGTCTATCATAAAGCTCTCTGTCTTTCAAAAGCGCGCCCATAGTGCCTTTGCCAGAGTTGATGTCTTCGAGTGTTTGATTGAGCTTAGAAGAGACTTGTTCAAAATCGGAGATAATTTTTTCTAATTCTAAATTATTTAGTTTGTCGGCAGTTTGACCAAATTTCTCAATGGTCAGCTCTGCAGTGATGAGTGTTTTGTTCAATTGTTCATTGTTGTCAGCTATCATTTTGCCGGCGTTGTCAGAGGTTTTTGTCAGTGATTTTGAAGTTTCGTTGAATGAAATCAATGCGGTGTCCAAGTTTTTCAGAATCTGTTTGAAGTTCTCCCGGTTTTCTTCATCTAACATTTTGTGTGCATCGACAACTGCCAGATTGAGATTAAGCATAAGCGAATCAAGTTTTTTTTGTGTGGGGTCCAATTTTTCTGAAAACACATTCAACATGCCAGGTTTGAGTCCACCCTTGATTGTGTCGCCATTTTTGGCGGTTTCTCCTTGGTAGTCGAGCAACAGTCTGATTTCTGAGCCGGACATCAGCCCGGGTTCCCAGATTTCAGCGATGGTATTCTTGGAAAAATCAATTTTTCTATCCAGTTTGATTTTCACTATGAAATAAATTGGTTTTGCTCTGTCGATGATTTCGATTTCATCTACTCTACCGATTCTCAGCCCGTTAACGGTAACGGGTTTGGAAGGAGCCAGTCCGCTTACATTGTCATATACGATATAATAATTGTTTCCCGAAGAAAAAAGGTTCTTGCCTTTCAGGAAATTAAACAATGTATAAAAGGCAATTAAGGTAACAATCACCACAAATCCTGCCTTTGCCTCCCTTGTAATCTTCATTTTAAAATGTTTGCTGCAAAAGTAATTATTATTTCCGGTTGGGATTTTACTCCAGTAGTTTTTTACCGTCAAAAATCACAATGATTGCATTTTTGAATCCTCTTCCCTGAACGAATTTAAGTTCTTTCTGTGCGTCTTCGTATGTTTTGGTTGAACCATAATAATAAAAATGTGTTTTTCCGCTTTTGATTCTCAGCACATTTTTCAGTCCACCAAATTTGCCGTCGCGGTCTCTGTATCTCTTGTTTGAAGCAAGAAATTGGATTCTGTAATTTTGGCTTCCAGTGAGTTTTTCGTTGGATGTAAATTCAACCACAAATGCATCCTTAAATCCTTTTCTGATGACATAGTTGAGTAATTCATCCCGTTCAGAGGGAAGACTGGTATTTCCGTAGTAATATTTGTACACATCACCTACCTGGACGATTTCAATATTGGTCAGTCCGTTGAGCTGTTTTGCACTGGGTGAATATTTATTTTTAGAAACCAGGAACTGGATTTTGAAGGATTTACCCATCACCGGTTTCTCCACTTCTTTGGGTTTATCGTCTTCCACAATTCTTCCGTCCATCTCATCGTATTCCTTTTTGTACTTCTTAAATGCCTCAAACAGAGCATCTGCTCTTTCCTGCTTTCCTTTGTTGGTGGATAAATAGGTGCCTTCGTCTTGGTTTGAGATGAATCCAAGTTCAACCAAAACCGACGGGGAAGCATTTTCTCTGAGTACATGAAAGATATTTTGTTTGACCCCACGGCTTGAGCGGCCATTTTTCACAAATTCATCTTCCACCAAGCTGGCAAATTTTATACTTTGATCGAGATAAGCCGAATGCATAATTTCAAAAAGTATGACTGCTTCTTCATCGTTGGGATCAAATTTTTGGTATCGTTCCTGATCACCCTCAAGAAGAATCACACTATTTTCTCGTTTGGAGACCTCCATGTTTTCTTCCATTCTTCTCAGCCCCATCACAAAGGTTTCGGAACCATATGCGCTTCTATTTGCAGCAGAATTGCAGTGAATGGAGACAAAGAGGTTGGCGTGGTTGTGATTGGCAATTCTGGCTCTTTCCCATAATTCGAGAAAGACATCCGACTTACGGGTATAAATCACTTTGACATCCTTAAAATTTTTTTCGATTAACTGACCGAACCGAAGTGAGACATCGAGAACGATGTCCTTTTCATTTTCAACCACTCCTCTGGCACCTATGTCCTTACCACCATGACCAGGGTCAATTACGATTACAAAATTGGATTTCTTTTGGGCTGTTAAATATCCGCAGCTTAATGTTAAAATCAGAAAACCGGTTAAAATTTGTTTGCAAATCCTTGTTAATCCCATCCTTCAGCAACAATTTTTGTTTACTTTTGAAACGATTTAGCGCAAAAATAAGTATTTACTTTGCATAAAAAGATTTTTAAATATCTATTTACACTAACTTTTCTACTGTTTATCAACAGTTGGGGTCTGGGGCAGATTACAGAGGGCAACGACAGCAGTCTGATTATAAGAGACAGCCTCGTGATTGAACCTATCAAAGACGAACGACTTGAAGATGTTTTGATATATAATTCAGACGACCAAGTGCATGTATGGAAAAACAAAATGAGTTATCTGCTAAGAAATGCGGTGGTCAAATACACCGATATGGAAATTCATGCGGACTATGTGGAAATCAATTGGGAGACGGGCGATGTTTTTGCTGATGGAAAAAGAGATTCGCTTGGAATCATCACAGAACCCACCATTTTCAAGCAAGCCGGCAAAGAATATGAACAGCACAGCTTCAAAGTTAATTTCAAAACCAAGATTGGTGTTGCCTACAATGTTCGTATGGAAGAAAGTGGCGGTGTGATGGTCGGTGGGACTGTCAAAAGAGTCAACGACAGCATTATGTTTGTCCGCCATGCGGATTACACAACTGACACCTATTTTATTGACAAAAAAACCGATGAACCGGACTATGTACTGAGAACCGGAAGAGCAAAATACATAGATGGCAAAAACAAATCGATGATAACCGGTCCTATCAATATGCGGATTTATGATGTGCCTACACCTCTAACACTTCCATTCTCATACATACCTTTGGGTGACAGTCGTTCGGCAGGTATCATCATTCCATCATTTGGGGAACGGAACGATGTGGGTTTTTTTCTGGAGGGAATGGGGTTTTATCTCCCCATAGGAGATTACTTGGATTTGTCGTTGACCGGAGAAATATACACCAAAGGGAGCTGGGGAACTCACCTGAATTCATCTTATCGGAAACGATACAAGTTCAGAGGCGGATTAAGATTTGATTATGAAAATCGGATCACAGGCATCAAAGGCTTGGACGATTACAGCAGAATTTCAAATTATCGTATCAACTGGAATCATTCACAAGACCCTAAGGCAAATCCTCATTTGATTTTTTCAGCCAATGTAAATATGAGCAGTTCACAATTTTTCAGAGAAAGCATCAATAATTCCAACATTTTCAATGGGGATGTATATACAAATTCGGCTTCGTCTTCGATTTCACTGAACAAGACTTTTCCGAATTCTCCATTTTCGCTTTCTGTGGTGGCCTCACATCACCAGAACAATAATACCTCGTCCAATCAACCGGCATCCATGCAATTTGTTTTGCCACAACTGACATTCAGCATGAGCAGGATTTATCCATTTGCGCCCAAAGTCGGCAGCAAAAAGGGTTTGCTCAAAAATTTGGCGGTCGGTTATAACCTGAATCTGGTCAATAACATCAACACCAATGAGGACGATGCTTTCACACCAAGGATGTGGGAAAATGCCAAAAACGGCGCACGACACAGAGTTGATTTCACCACCGGTGCTACGATAGGCAGTTATTTTCCAGTTTCTTTCAATGCTTCCTTCGACGAGGTCTGGTACTTGAAAACTTATGAAAAATCGTTTGACGAGGAAGAGAATCAAGTAATCACCACAGATATCAACGGTTTTGATTCTTATAGGACTTTCAGCATGGGCATGGGAATTTCGACCAATATATATGGTACATTGATTTCAAAGAATGAAAATGCATACATCAAAGGAATCCGTCATGTGATTTCGCCCAGCATTGGATTCAACTACCGCCCCAATTTTGGTTCGGAAGAATGGGGTTATTATGATTACTATCGTGGAGCAGACGGCAGAAAAGTATTGTACTCCAGATTTCAGGACGGAGTATTTGGTGCGCCTTCTATAGGTGAGAGTGCATCCATTTCATTTGGATTGAGAAACAACTTAGAAATGAAAGTCCGTTCAAAAACGGATTCCACTGGTTTTCAGAAGGTGAAAATTTTTGAATACTTGGACATTTCATCGTCCTACAACATGGTTGCTGAGGAGTTTAAACTCTCACCCATCAATGTTTCGGGTATGACCAGATTGTTCAATCAGAAGTTGAATCTACAGTTCAGGGCCAGTTTTGATCCATACAAAATCACATTTGAAGATGGGGTTGAATCCGGTACCAGAATCAATCAACTGGGGGCATTTAGACTGACGGACTACAGTGTGAATTTTGGTTATAACTTTGACAATAAAACTTTCGGGGAAGGGTTTGATGCAAAGAAGTACGACAGAAGAGGTGAGGTCAGGGATGAGAATTTTTATTTTGACGAATACGATTACGCTCATTTTTCAATTCCTTGGCGACTTGGACTTAATTTCACCCACACCTATAGCAGGGGCACGCTCAGAAAAGGGGTCAGTACCACTGTTGTGGCCATCAACGCTTCTATTTCTCCGACTCCCTATTGGAGTCTGAGTACTTCTACTTCATATGATTTCAAGGCAAAAAAATTATCTGAAGCCAGAATTATGTTCAACCGTGACTTGAGGAGTTTCACTTTGAATTTCTCTTGGGTACCTTTTGGTCGTCACAAGACTTGGGATTTCTTTATCGGAATCAAAGCTGATATTCTCAAAGACGCTGTCAAATATGACGAGAGGGCATCCACACTTTTGAGAGGAAGTGATTTTTAAAACTTAGTATATTTGCAAGATGAAAAAGACAATCAATACCATACATGCACCACAAGCAATTGGCCCATACAGTCAGGCCGTTAGTTTTAATCAGCTTCTGTTTATTTCCGGGCAAATTCCTGCAAATCCTGAAACCCGTGAAATTGTAATCGAAATTTCTGAGGCTACTCATCAGGTGATGAAAAACCTTGGGGCGATATTGGAAGAGGCGGGCAGTTCTTTTTCAAAAGTACTGAAAACCACTATTTTCCTAACAGACATGGGAGATTATAAGGTAGTGAACGAAATTTATGCTTCCTATTTTGACGAAGGAATTTATCCTGCAAGAGAAGCCGTTCAGGTTTCTAAGCTTCCTGCCGATGTGAAAATCGAGATATCAATGATTGCGCATATCTGAGAATTATGATTCTACGGAATACTTTAGCGGTAATTATTGGTTTGGGCGTGGCCATGCTCGTCATCACTTTTGGAATTTCACTGAATGAGAATTGGATTGAGTATGATTATTCCAAATTCCCCTATGAGCATTGGAACCGTGTGATTCGTTATGCTGCCCAAACACCAAAAATCAGGGACGAGTTTTTCATCGCACTGCTTTTTTCTTGTGGTGTGGGTGCCATCATTGGTGGGCTGATTACTGCGGCCATTGTAAAAACAGCCAAAAAGGCATATGCTGCTTTTGTTGGGTTTTTGCTGTTTTTGATTGCCTATCTTGATGTAATATTCACACCACATCACCCCACTTGGTACGAAATTTCAATACTTCCCGTGATGTTTTTCTTTTCTTGGCTCGGCGGTTTGCTAACCGATTTGATTTCTACGAAAATTCGCTTGTCGCGGAAGTAGGTTGCTCAGCAATGTCGATTCCGTCTCTGATTAGATGTGCGACTTTTGTTTGTTTCATAGTCATTTCTTCCAAGTACTTTTTTACCGTAAATCTCAGTTCAAAGTGATTGTTATGGGCCAATTCAAAAAGCTCAATCGGCAACAACCACTCATCTGGATAATCCGATTGAAGTGTTTCAAACATCTGATTGAGTTTTTCCTCAGTCAACAGCGCATTGTTTTGTCTCATTTCTCTGAGTGAACTATACATCTCGAACAACCTCTGTTTTTGTGGACTGATGACTTCTCTTTTGTTGCCGGGTTCCAGTTGATGGGTGGTCATGTCAAAAGAATTGAAATCCGCCGGCCCTGCATAGGCCGAGACGATTGATTTTCCAACAGCCATATCATAAATGCCCCATTCGGGACGGAACAATACATTATCGAAATGTTTGACTGTACAATTTTTAAAAGAGACAATTAGCACTTTTCCTTTTCGGTTTCTTACACCAGTAACGACCTCTCCTTCAACGGTAATCCCACCTTCAAATTCGAGTTTACACATCTCTCCTTCTCTGATTTTGTATGCTTCCAAATCGTTTGGTGACATGTTTTCAATCGCCATATTTATATTTTTCAATCTGCCCACCGGTGAGCCAAACCCATCTGTGTGAACATTGGTTCCATGACCGATGAGTTCCTTTTCGTGATAAGAAAGTGCTGTCGGCCCTGTTGTTTGTATATAAATTGGATTGTCATGGCTGTCAGTGATGACATTGGTAAATACACCAGAGACCTGTATGCCTGTATTGTATTCTATGGTTCCCAAATTCTTTGATTCAATCAGTTGTTTTATTCCTTCGGTACCTCCTTTTCTGAGTCCCATATTGTTGGCGAACTGTTCGAGTACAAAACTAAGGTGTGCAAAATCGGGAGTAACAAATAGCTGCGGCTGTGGTTTGGTAATGTCAAAACTGACATCAGCTGCCGAAAGATCATAGAAAATCTTCTTCACATCATCTTTCATGCAGGATTTGCTTTCTCCAATAGAGGACAAGAGTCCGGCGCCATAGATTTTCGGATTTTTCAAATCACCAATCAATCCGTATTCAACCGTCCACCAGTGTAGGTTTCTGATTTTAGACATTTCTGAGAGAGTGGTTTCAGAATTCTGTAGATCCAGCACTCGTTGTTCGGCTCTCTCTACATCTGCGGGGTCGCTGTTTCTGTCTTCTTTTTTGATAGAAAGATGGCGGATCGCTTCATATATTTCATAATCCATGGCAGACGAGATTGCCTTGCTACCAATTTCTCCGAATCTTCTCAGATATTCAGCATACTCCGGATTTGCGATGATGGGCGCATGCCCGGCAGATTCATGGATAATGTCTGGTGCCGGTGTGTATTCAATATTATCAATCTGTCTGATGTCGTGTGCAATGACAAGTACATTGTAGGCTTGAAATTCCATAAAAGCTGTTGGCGGAATGAATCCATCCACTGCCACTGCAGCCCATCCGATTTCTTTGAGTATGCGGTTCATGCCATACATGCTTGGAATTTTTTCTGTAGAAATACCTGTTTTGTGTAGTCCTTCCACATAACTACCGTGTGCAACCTTACGAAGATAATCCACATTTTTCCGCATCACATATCTCCAAACAGCCTGGTCTTGAGGCGTATAACTCTCGTAATGCTGATCATTCACAAATTGTTTCAAATGCCCGGGGAGTCTTTTTAAAACTTCATTATCTTCATATCTCATGGCTGAAATCTTTTTTTGGGATTAGCTAATTTACAATAATAATTTGAATTCTAATATTCTCTCTTCTTTAAATCCATTGGGTCAACAGAAACAAAAACCCCTTTTCACCACAGTAAAAAGGGGTTTTATACAATTAAATTGTCAATGCTAAGCTGAGACCAACAACCTGAATCCTTCTCCGTGGATGTTCACGATTTCTACATTCGGATCGTCTTTTAAATATTTTCTCAGTTTGGCGATATATACATCCATACTTCTGGATGTGAAATAATTATCATCGTGCCAGATTCTGGTCAGTGCCACTTCTCGAGGCATCAAATCATTTTTATAAACGGCCAGCATTCTGAGCAGTTCACTTTCTTTGGGAGAAAGTTTGTATGAGGTATCTCCTATGATGAGTTGTCTTAGTTTGGCGTTGAATTCGAATTCCCCGATTTTGAATTCTTCTTGTTCAAATTTTTCTTCTTCTGCTGAGTGTCTTTGTAGGACAGCTCTAATTTTGTATAGCAGTACTTCGGAATCAAAAGGTTTTGTCACATAATCGTCTGCACCTATTTTGTAACCGTTCAGTACATCTTCTCTCATGTTTTTTGCAGTAAGAAAAATCACTGGCTGGTCGTTTTTGATTTCTTTGATTTCTTTCCCGAGGGTGAAGCCGTCCTTTTTGGGCATCATCACATCGAGTATGCACAAATCAAAATCCCCGTTTTTGTATTTGTTCAGACCGTCTTCACCATCCACGGCATGAATCACATCAAAATCGTTCATCACTAGGTAATCCTTAAGCACTGACCCAAAACTCGGATCGTCCTCTACAAGCAATAGTTTCTGTTTTTCGTTCATATTCTAATTTTTTACGGGGAGTTTCACGAAGAACGCACTTCCTTTTCCTGGTTCGCTTTCAGCGTGAACCTCTCCTTTGTGCAAATCAACAATCTTTTTCACATAGGCCAACCCCAAGCCATGTCCTTTTACATTGTGAATATTTCCGGTTTCTTCGCGGTAAAACTGCTCAAAAATCTTTTTCAATACAGATTTAGCCATTCCAATACCTTTGTCTCTTATTTCAACGACAACAAAGTTGTCTTCATTATAAGTTTTCACAAAAATCTCAGGGCTTTCCTTTGAATATTTTCTTGCATTGTCAAGTATGTTATTCAACGCATTTACAAGATGAAAAGCATCTCCTTCGATTATTGAATCAACCGCCTTGTATTCCTCAAAAATAGTGCCATTTGAATTTTCAACCATGAAGCGGATATTGGAAACACTCTTTCTAATCAAGTCTTCCACACTCATTTCCTGAAGATTGATATCCAGCTGATTTCGTTCGAGTTTCGCCATCCTGAGCACCATTTCCACCTGAGTATTCATCCTTTTATTTTCTTGTTTAATCAGTTCTGCGTAATATTTTATGCGCTCACTGTCATTGATGACTTTCTCGTTTCTCAATGCATCTGAAGCAATATTGATTGTAGCAATGGGGGTTTTGAATTCATGGGTCATATTGTTGATGAAATCGGTTTTGATTTCTGACAATGAGCGTTGAAACTGCATATAATAAATGGCCAGTGAGAATACGGAAACGATAATGATAGTAAAAATAACCGTAAGCATGACTATCGGAATAATTGGTCCGAGAATCGAGAGTTGTTTGTCTGGGAAATATGCTGAAATCAGATACTGAGGTCGGTCGTTGTTGTCATAAAAAATCGGAATGGTGTATTCTTTTTCTTTGAGATTGAATCCTCCGGATGCAATGTCAGTCAGCGTGGAATCTGAGTTGAGCACTGCCAGTTGCGGATGAGACATCACACCTCTTCTTTTGAGTTGTTTATTGAATACCGAATCGAGCAATGCAAGGTTGATTCTTTTACTGATTGGCCGATTGCCTGCGTCTAATCTGGCGAGTCTTTCGATACTAAAATTTGCGTTTTTAAAATTTTCTTCATTGTCCAAGCTGAGGTTCTGAATGATGTCTGCCCCGGAATCTTTTGGGATTTTCACTGTTTTTTCTTGAGAATAAAGATTGGCTCTGATCAGGCTGTCATTGTAAGTTTCAGAAACCTGAACTACAGAGCGTTCAAGTATATATCGGGTCATGGTGATGTAGGTTACACCTGCAGAATCCTGAATCAGTTGTGAAGACATCACTTGAGGTTTGTCAACAGTGGAATCGAAGTCGCTTCTGACATCTTCAAACTTGCTATAATAATGCTGCAATTCTTTTTGATTGATTTCATCCACCGTAGCATTCAGTGATTGATAGACTCGACCGTTGAACTCTTCGGTTTGTGATACAAACACTTTCTGGCTCCAATAAAGTTGTATAATCACAAGTCCGATGAGTGCAATACTCATCAACACAATCAGTATTTTGTTAAATCCTTTTTTCATGTGTTGAAAAAGCTAATTTACATTCAGGTTTGATCAATTTTAAAACGAATTATTTGGAGCAATATTGTTGTTGTAATTCGAGGAATAGTTTTTCAAACTCCTGTTTGAACTCATTGATTCCGCCGTTGTTATGGACAATGAAATTCGATTTTTCAATCCTCTGTTCATCTGTCCACTGATTTTTGATTCTGTTTTTCACTTGTTGTGCAGAAACCTGGTCTCGATTCATCACTCTTCTGATTCTGATTTCTACATCAGCAACAACAGAAATAATTGCATCACAATCTTTCCACGAGCCGCTCTCAAAAAGTATAGCTGCTTCTTTCACCACATAATCCGCTTTTTGTTCATTGAGCCATTTGTTAAAATGACGAAAGACAGCAGGATGCACTATTTTGTTTAGTTTTTTGAGTGCTTCAGGTTTTTTGAATACAATTGAAGATATATAATTTCGGTTATAAACTCCATTTTTGTAGGTTTCAATCCCAAATTCTGCGATGAGTCGGTTTTTCAGAGATTCATCTTCGTTGAGCAGTTTTTTGGCTTGCTCATCCGAATTGTACACCGGAATTCCTTTTTCTAAGAACCAATTTGCTAATGTGCTCTTTCCAGAACCTATGCCACCTGTCAGACCAATTGTTTTCATTTGAACAGTTTGATAATTGATTCAGGATTCCATGAAATAAATATGAAAATTAAAAAAAAGGCCGAAACGAATTGTCCAGCCTTTGTCAGAATTCTATCATTCTTTCTTTTCAACACCACCCGAATAGCGAGCTTTACTAAGTTCGCCCGATATGGCAGCCCTTTCGAATTTGATTTTCCCGGCACCGGTTTCGATGGTAACCGTGTCAGTACCCAATTCAAAGATTTTGCCATGAATACCGGATGTAGTCACTACCCAATCGCCTCTTTTCAAGGCCCCTTGGTATTGTTTTTCCAGTTTGTTTTTACGCATTCCTGGGCGGAGAATCAAAAAATACATGATGACAAACATACCACCAAACAACAGCAACATGGACATTCCACCTCCTTCGGGTGCTGCTTGCTGCATAAAAATATAAGCTGTTTCTTTCATTTTTATCAAATTAGTTGCCTACCGGGATGGGGGGTGCTGCTTGAGCAGCATCGTTGGGCAAATTAGCTATAAAAGTCCAAGTTTCTTTGCCTTTCACAGTGTTTGTGGTAAGGGTTACGGTTTTTTGTTGCCTTCCTTTTTGGGTACCAGCATTGTAAGTGATTTTCATTGAATCACTGGCACCTGGCTGGATGGGCTGTTTGGGCCAAATGGGAACGGTACAGCCGCATGAACCTACTGCATTTTTTATAATCAATGGAGATTTCCCTACATTGGTGAATTTCACATAATGATCCACTTTTGCACCTGAGGGCAAGTCTCCAAAATCATAGGTATCCGACTCAAATTTTAATTCCGCTGCTGTGGACGGATCAACAACCAGACTGGCTTGTTCCTGTCTTTCCGCCTCTGAGAAGTGTGCAGATGCCTTCTCTTTTTCACAGGAAGTCAATGTCATCAGTCCCACGAAGCCTGCCAAGAAAATTGTTTTTTTCATTTTATTTATAATTTAAGGGCTAAAATTAATAAAACTATTTAAGTTAAGGTCTAAATAAAATATTAAAATCTTTGTGTTTCTTTGATTACTTTGTCAAGAATACCATTTACAAACACATGGCTGTTGTCTGTGGAGTATATTTTTGAAAGTTCAATGTACTCGTTGAGAATGACTTTGGGCGGAACATTTTTGAAACAATGAAACTCGGTCAAAGCCATCTGTAGGATGATCAAATCGAGTGTTGCAATGCGGTCAAGATCCCAATTTTTTGCTTTATCATCAATCATTTTACGGGTGGTGTCGTCATCGTTGATCGTATTTCTGAACAATCGGGTCAAAAATTCCCGGTCTTCGTCATCTTTAAAAACCTTAAAAAGATTAAATGATGGGTTGCTCTTGGGGATGAATGATTTTAGGGTAGCAATCACCATTGAGTTTCCTATATGAAAATCGTCTGACCAATGTATGCTTCTGTCTTCCAGCCATTCAGCAAGATAATCATTGGTGGCAATGTGTTTTTCATAAATATCTACCACAAAAGCACGGTCTTTCTCAAAAGAATTCTCGGTATCCGACATGTATTTTTGGTATTCGTCGCTTGAAATAATTTTATTGAAAATTTTTTTGGGATAATCATTTTCCAAATTGTCCCAGACGAGTTGTTTATTTTTTTCTGTGTAAGAATTGAGTTCATTGTTTTCATCGAGAAATCTGAAAATCGGGTTTTCAACAAATTTCAGATTGGGATTTAAGTCTTGTTCGGTGGGAAAATTCTTGACTTTGGCTACTTCAATTTTATTCAGAGCTATTTCTTTCTGGAATTTCAGCAAATTAAGCAGATAAATGTACAAATCGTAAATCTCATTCACCCCTTTCATCATGTTTTTCTCGACAATTCGGGGGTCGGCTAATTTACCCGACATCTTCCAGGCATAAATCGACTGCATTGCTTTTTCTCGAAGCTGTCTTCTTCCCAGCATAATTTCAAATATAAGTTTAATCTCAGTGTGGCGGCAAAGGTAAACAAAAAGGAGTAAATTTGCAGTGTGAAAGAATTACAATCCCTAAACAAATTTCTGTGGAAATACCGTTGGCAGCTCACCGCCGGATTTGTGATGGTAGTTCTTTCAAATCTCGTATCTGTTTATTCGATTACCTTTGTCGGCAGTGCGGTAAATGAAATAAAAAATGTATTGACTCAATACAGTTCCGGCGACATCGGCAATTTGGACAAAGTCAAAAAAAGTCTGTTATATGCCGCACTCTTGTTCATCGGATTGAAAATTATTGCGGGGATATTCTTGGTAGGCGTTAGACTGATGATCATTGCAACTTCAAGACACATTGAATTTGATTTGAAAAACGAAATCTACACCCATTACCAAAACTTGTCTCTTTCATTCTACAAAACCCACAAAACCGGTGACCTGATGAATAGAATTACCGAGGATGTCGCTTATGTTAGACAATACCTTGGCCCGGGAATCATGTATCCGATTGACCTGCTTTCGAGAACTTCCATCATATTGGTATTCATGATAGAAATCGACCCAATCATGACGCTTTATGCGCTTGCTCCATTGCCCGTATTGTCATTCGTCATCTATAAGGTTGCTACAATCATCAACAGAAAAAGCAAGGAAGTACAGAAACGGCAATCTGAAATTTCATCGATTGTTCAGGATACTTTTTCGGGAATTCGGGTCATAAAATCATTTAATTCAGAAGCGACCACCAAAAAAAATTATGAAAAAGAAGCAATAGCATACGAAAAAAAAGCACTGTCACTCGCCCAGACACAGGCATATTTTTCTCCGTTAATGATACTAATCGTTGGTGTGAGCAATCTGCTGATTCTCTACATGGGCGGCATCAGGTATTACGAGGGTAGGCTTGACATCGGTATAATTGCACAATATTTCATGTATCTAAATATGCTTATCTGGCCGTTTACATCGCTTGGTTTTGTCACCATGTTGATTCAGCGGGCAGAAGCCTCCATGGCAAGAATCAATGAATTCCTGAAACAGCCGGCTGAAATCATCAACCATGTTCAAGAGGAAACACCCATTGAAGGAAAAATTGAGTTCAGGAATGTAAGTTATACCTATAGAAATACCGGCATAGAAGCTCTCAAAAACATTTCGTTCACACTACAAAAAGGGGATTCACTGGCCATCATGGGTAAAACAGGTTCAGGGAAATCAACTATTGCGCTTTTGCTTGGAAGAATGCTGCAAGCTGACTCGGGTGAAATTCTCATAGACGATCTCCCCTATGAGAAGCTAAATCTGTATTCGCTACGCGAAGCCATTGGCTTTGTTCCTCAAGAAGCATTTCTGTTTTCAGACACCATAAAAAACAATGTTTTGTTTGGCACTTCTGAGGACGGGGATTTGGAAAAAGTCATTGGATATTCAAAAAAAGCTGCGGTGCATGACAATATAATCAATTTCAGAGAAGGATACGAAACCATTCTTGGAGAACGAGGTGTCACCCTTTCAGGTGGTCAGAAACAACGGATTTCAATAGCCAGAGCATTGATAAAAGAACCAGAGATACTGGTTTTTGACGACAGTTTGTCGGCGGTGGATACTGAAACCGAAGAGAAAATTCTAAAAAACCTAAAATCAGAAATAAAGCAAAAAACAAGCATCATCATTACCCACAGGATTTCATCGGCCAAAAATGCAGACCAAATCATGTTGATTGACAACGGGCAGATTGTTGAATACGGCAGTCATGAGGAACTGATTAAAAAAGAGGGTGAATATTTTTCGCTATATCAACAGCAATTGATAGAAACTGAAGAGCAGTAAAGCCACATTAAAAAAATAGAATCGTAAAATTCGCAACCAAAACTTGTTATTTATTATTTTTTTTATAGATTTGTTAGCAGAGTATTAACACTTCTTAAATTAACAAGAAAAAATGAGTGAGGAAGAATTTACAGAAAGAACTGATTCTGAAGGAGTTTATTCCAAGGTGCTCAGAGCAGGCAGGAGGACTTACTTTTTTGATGTAAGAGAAACACGGGCCGGTGATTATTATCTCACAATCACTGAGAGCAAGAAGAACACCAATGAAGACGGTACATTTTATTACAAGAAACACAAAATTTATTTGTACAAAGAGGACTTTGAGAATTTCAGAGAAATGCTGAACGACACCACTGCATATGTTGTGAGTGAAAAAGGCGAGGAAGTCATTTCAGAGCGTCATCAACGAGATTTTGATTCAAACGGACAAGATGAATCAGCGATAAACAAGAATTCTTATACCGACATTGAATTTGAGGACTTATAAAATCGACTAATTTTAACACATTAGAGGGACATTTATTTTTTGGTTATTAAAAAAACCGTTTCAAATTTGGAACGGTTTTTTTGTTTTTGAACTAAGTCCTTGTTTATTTTTTTAGCAATTCTTCAATTTTAAGTTTTTCCTCTTCGGCCAATTCTTGGTCAACGAGAATTCTACCGCTGTGTTCGTCGCTGATGATTTTTTTGCGTTGCGCAATGTCCAACTGTCGTTGCGGTGGAATGGTGAAGAATGAACCAAAGGATGCATCACGGTGAACAGGTACAACTGCCAGTCCGTTTTTCATGGTCGAACGGATTCTTTTGTAGGCCTTTAGCAATCGTTCGTCAATAACGGCTGCAAATTCGTCAGATTTTTTCTGCAAAAAGGCTTCTTCTCTTTCAGTCTCACCGATGATTTTGTCAAGCTCAGATTTTTTGTGTTTGTAATGCTCTTTCAACACAGACAGTTTTTCCTCAACATCCTCTTTGTTCTCTTTTTTGTGGGTGATTTTCGCATTCAATTCTTTGATTTTCTTTTCAGAAAATTGAATTTCCAGTTCTTGGTATTCAATTTCTTTACCAAGTGATTCAAATTCACGATTGTTTCGGACATTGTCCTGCTGTTTGGTGTATTTTTTTATCAATGCTTCAGAAGCTTTGATATCTTCCTTTCTGGATTTGATATTGTTCTCAAGATTTTTGATATCGTCCTCAATTTTCTGAATCCGGGTTTCCATCTGAGCCACATCGTCTCCAAGGTCTTCCACCTCCAGAGGTAATTCTCCACGGGTATTTCTGATTTCATCCAAACGGGAATCGATTAACTGTAAATCATACAGGGCGCGAAGCTTCTCTTCAACGCTCATTTCTTTTTGCTGAACTTTCTTTGCCATATTTTAAAAGTAATGAACAGGATTCGTGTCTATCTCTGATTTTAGGACTGCAAAATTAGTAAATTTTTCTGACAGATAAGCAGTTAATAAATCTTTTGTGAATTGTTCGGATTCATAATGTCCGATATCTGCCAATAAAATCTGGTTTTCTGCCTGGAAAAAATCATGGTATTTCAAGTCAGCCGTAATGAAAACATCGGCTCCGCTATGCTTTGCATTGGATATTGCAAAACTCCCAGAACCACCCAAAACAGCTACTTTCCTCACATTTTTATTCAATAATTCCGAATGACGAATGACCTTTGTCTGCATTTGACTTTTCAGGTAATCAAGGAATTCCCTCTCGCCCATTTCATTTTCCAGTTCACCCACCATTCCCATCCCGATGTTTTGATGGGTATTTTCCAATCGAAACAATTCATAGGCGATTTCCTCATACGGATGAGAATTCCTCAATGCCCTAAAGATTCCGGATTCCAGGTGTTTGTTGAAAACAATACTGATTCTTTCTTCTTTGGCATACTCGGTTTTCCCGATTTCACCTCTGTAAGGATTTGCGTCCTTATTGGGTCTATATGTACCTGTTCCTACCAGATTGAAACTGCAATTATCGTATTTACCTATAAATCCTGCACCGGCTTCAAATAAGGCTTTGCGGACACTTTCGGCATTTTCAACCGGAACATAGGTCACCAAATGTCGCAAAGTGTCTTTTTGAGGAATCAGAATTTCTGTGTTTTTTAAATTCAACTGTCTGCAAATTCTGTGATTCACACCCAACTGAGAATTGTCAAGCGCAGTGTGTATTGCATATATATTAATGTCATTTTTAATGGCCTTCTGAACCACCCTTTCCACATAGGATTTTCTGGTCAGTTTTTTCAGTCCCGAAAAAATAATCGGGTGAAAACTAACAATCAGGTTCGCTTTTTTTTCAACAGCTTCGTCCACGACGGTTTCCAAAGTGTCGAGTGTCACCAGAATTTTTGAAACTTTGGCATTCGGATCACCCACCAACAGTCCCACATTGTCAAATCCTTCCGCATAGGTCAGCGGTGCAAGTTTTTCGAGTTCCTTAGTGATTTCGTGTATTTTCATTTCAATTTCAATATTGACAAATATATTTATTAAATTCGACTGTATTTAATTTCTTAAATATGAAAAATTATTTATTGATTTTGCTTTTTAATTTTCTTATTCAATCCTGTATCAGCATTGGAGGATTAACTAATGACTACAACAAATTGTCAGAAGAGCATAAGTCTTTAATTACTCCATTAAAAAGTTTTGAAGAATTAGAAAACGGAAAAATTTATCCGATTCATTCACAAACACTAAAAAACGAATTAAAAAAACATCCAAAAGCCATTGTTTATGTTTTCACAAATTGGTGTTCTTCAGAATTTTGTTTGCCGATGAATGTCTATATAAATTATGCTGAAAAGCAAGACTCCAAACTGTTTTTGGTAATGAATAGTTACGGAGGCATAGATGTAACATTGAGTCAGATGGCCGAAACGCCTTATTTTGTAATTGACAATTCCTATTACAACTCAAATATTCGGGGAAAATATACTCGCTATTTCGAAAATGAATTAATGGGACTGCCCAAGGAAACAAAGCACAAGGACTACCCGGGGAATCTTTTCTTTTTTGAGAAAGGAGTATTTAAAAATGTATATAAAAATCTACCTTGATCTGAACAGTTGGCTATCAAATAAAGTTGCATAAAAAAAGTCCACCCGGTTTCAAAAGCCTGATGGACTGTATGTTATAAGGGTTACTGGATTATTCCAAAATTTCCATATCAAAATACAATGTAGCATTCGGTGGAATGACGCCACCGGCTCCCTGCGGGCCGTAACCCAGCTCAGGCGGAATGATTAAAAACACTTTCGAACCTTTTTTGAACATTGTCAGTGCCTCCATCCAGCCTTTGATGAGTTGAGTAAATCCGACTTCTGCTTCCAGCGGCTGATTTCTGTCGTATGACGAATCGAGTGCTTCTCCATCGTTGAGTCGCAAAGTATAGTGAACAAAAACAGTTTCACCCGACTCTGGCAAATCTCCGCTGCCTTCATTTTCTATATAATACATCAGACCTGAGTCGGTTTTCTGTGCTTTTGCGGTCAGTTCTTTTTGTCTTTGAATCTGTAGGTTTCGTTCATTTTCTTTTTCAATTTCAAGTTGAGCCAACTTGGCTTTGAGTTCGGCATCCGCTTTATCAAAAGCCTTAGCGCCATCATAATTTTTGTACTCGTTTCCTTTTCTGATGATGTGAACATGCTTAATCACTACATCTTCCACCGGTTTGTCTTGAGGTCCTTTTTTCACATTTACGATAGAATCGATGACTTCCAGCCCTTCAATCACTTGGCCGAAAATGGTGTGATTGCCATTGAGCCAAGGAGTGGGCACTTCGGTAATAAAAAACTGACTTCCGTTGGTGTTCGGACCTGCGTTGGCCATTGAAAGCACTCCTTTTTTGTCATGTTTTCTGTCAGAAAAAACCTCATCTGGAAAACTGTAACCCGGTCCACCGGTTCCCTTGCCTTCGGGGTCACCACCTTGAATCATAAAATCCTTGATGACACGATGAAAAATAACACCGTCATAGAAGGGAGTTCCCAAAGGTTTTGCTTCGTTCTTTTTGGTTCCTTCTGCCAGACCGACAAAATTGGCCACCGTTAGCGGTGCATCATTTTCGAACAGTTCGATGGTCATATTTCCCATGCTGGTTTCCATCTGTGCATACAGACCATCTGCTAAATCATTGTATTGTTTTTCACTCATTGAATTGGGTATTTTGACAGCGGTAGAGCAAGCTGTTAAAATGGTTGCTGCTGTCAGGATTGTTATTAATTTTCTCATTTTTCTCTTTTCTTTATTTCCAACACTTTTATCTTAAAAACCAAAGGTTCATTTCCCACAATCTCATTTCTGTCACCATAGCTTCCATAGGCCATGAACGAGGGGAAAAGCGAGACGGCAGAATCTCCTTTTTCAATCAGCTGGAGACTGATGTGAAGTCCTCTGGGTAGGTTTTCTCTCCCCAATACAGTTTCACGAATCCCTATTTCATCCTCCGTATATATCATTTTACCGTCAAAATCAGATACCTCATATTCATATTTCACAAAATCGCCTGCTTTTGCCATTTCATCGTTGGGTTTTCCTTCGTTTGAAATCCAAAAGCCATAGGAAGTAGGGTTGAATTCCAATGGACTGTTGGCTATAAATTCTTGTATCAATCTATTTTCGTTCGACAAAATTTCTTTGTTGAATTTTTGTGAAAACTCCATAAACTTATCGCGGTCATCCTCATAACTGACTGGATATTGTATCACCTTGTTCCTGCATGAAGACAGTGCAATTAGCAGGCTAAAAATCAAAATGTATTTCACAGTTGTCAAATTGTCTTTTTGGTCATGCAAAGAAACTGAATCCAATCGGACTTTGTCAAATAAATTGTATAAAATAAGTTTTTATTAACAAACATCTAACTGAGTTAAAATTTCATCTCACAGTCTCTGCATTGATGAGTACATCTTTGTATTCATCCAGTAATTTTTCAAATTTATCAAGTGTTTCTTTCAGCGGAAGTTCTGATCTCCCTCCGGCGGCATTTTTGTGTCCGCCACCATTGAAATGCTTTCTGGCAAATATATTCACATCAAAATCTCCTTTTGAGCGAAAAGATATTTTGTAAAAATCATGTTGCATGTCTTCTATAAAAATCACAGAAAACACAAAATTATCTATCCCCAATCCGTAGTTCACAAAACCTTCGGTGTCTCCTTTCTGCGTATTGTATTTGAGTTGCTGATGGCGGGTCAGATACATATATGCAGTTCGGTGTTCTGAGCTGATTCTGACAGAGCTCAGCACCGTGCCCAAGAGCCTCAGACGATCGGGCGATTGAGTATTGAAAATCAATTCATAAACCCGGTCGGCTTCCACTCCAATGTCCATCAGTGACGCTACAATCCGATGGGTGGAGGCGGTAGTGTTCCTGAACCTGAAGTTTCCGGTGTCTGTCAATATGCCTGCATAGATGCACTCGGCGGTATTTCTGTCAATTTTATCGGTGTGTCCCATGGCTTCAATGAAATTATAAACCATCTGACAAGTGGCCGGGATTGTGGTGTCTGAATACATAAAATCAAATTGCTGTGGCTGCTCATGGTGGTCGATCAACACCTTGGGTGCCTTCGATTTATCGAGCCACTCACCCACTTCATCGATCCGGCTTGAGGTATTGAAATCGAGAACAAAAATCAGTTCGGCATTCTCAACATAATTTCTTGAAAGAGAGGGACCGTATTCTGCAATATGAATTTCCTTGGCACCTTCCATCCATTTCAGAAATTTCGGGAATTCGTTCGGAACAATCACCTCGCAACTGTGACCAATGGCAGTCAGATAACGCTTCATTGCAAGTGTTGACCCTATGGCGTCCCCGTCTGGATTACGGTGAGTAAGGAGTACAATCTTTTTGGGTACGGAAAGCAGTTTTCTCAATTCTTCAAAACGAGTCATTTGCATAGTGGGCGAAGATAAATTTTTCTGACGATTTTAGCAATAAAATTTCTTTTGTTCGTGCATTTCCAAACATGGTCAGGGTTGTTTCGGCCTACAAATCTCTACTTCTCAGTAGCCAGTAGGAGAACAATGTGAAAATCAGAATATAAACCACTGACACGATTACAAACGAAAAATCGACTGTAGAATAACTAAAAACCGAGCCTCCGGAAATTAATCCGTTGGGGTTGATACCCGGAAAGTCAATCAATTTTGAAGATGTGCTCAGTGGCAGATAGTTACTGATATAAAATCCATGTGGGTCAATATTTTTGAACCCTTCACCCAGCAATGCTTTCAGAAGAACTTCGGCCAAAGAAATCATGCCTTCGGCCATCCACAAAACAATCAGTCCAAGAAACGCAAATGCGGTTCGCTTCAACAAAAATGAAAGAAACAGACAAATCGAAAAGAACAAACTGAGTTTCAAAAAATATGCTCCGATGAATTCTATGCCTTGAAAAATATTTTCACGGTTTTCTGAAAAAATCAATCCGAGAGTCAAGGCAATACCAAAAACAAAAACGGTGGAAAGCAGTGCGAAAATCAAATTGGTCATCACTTTGGAGACCAAAAATTCTCTTTTGCTCAAACCGTCTATCAGATTTTGTTTCAGGGTTCCGTTGGAATATTCGGCAGTAACATTGGTGATGATGATGACGGCGATAAAAATCTTGAGAATCGCAATTCCATAGCTCAGGTTCTGCCAAATGACAGGAAAATCAAATACCCCCATTTTGACGAAATTCACTTTTATTCCGCCAATATTGGGCTTGATGTTGGCCAGAATGAGTGCAGCAGCAATTAGGATGATAAAATAAATAATCGTAAAAGTACGGGTGGCTTTGTAATAAACGATCTTATTCCATTCAATTTTCAATAATTTCATCATATTGGTCTCAATTGTTTTGGGTGATTCGCAGGAACTGACTTTCCAAACTTTCCTTTTGTTTGCTCAGGTGGCTCAGTACAATTCCTTTTTCAAACAGCAATCGATTGAGGCTGGCGGCATCTACATCTTCTTTCATTATGGCTTTCAAACGATTTCTATTTTCAGTGATTTTTTCAAAAAACGACATTTCGGAGAGTAAGGCCTTCAACTTCTCATTGTCGTCTGCTTCCATTTCAAAATGTCCGAAACTGCTGGTCATGTCTTCTACTTTGCCCGAATAAAGTGTTTTCCCTTTCTCAAGTATCACCACATGCGAACAGACTTTTTCGACTTCATCCAAAAGGTGACTGGCCAGAATTATGGTTGTTCCACTTGCTGCTATCTGCTGAATGATTTCTCTTATTTGTATGATTCCCTTTGGATCGAGTCCGTTGGTAGGTTCGTCCAAAATCAACACCTCCGGGTCATTGAGCATTGCGGCAGCAATCGCCAACCTTTGTTTCATCCCCAATGAAAAGGTTCTGAATTTGTCTTTTCTCCTTTCATACAAGCCAACGATTTTTAATTTTTCTTCTATATTTTTATATGCTGCATCTTTGATTTCCGCAACAATTTCAAGGTTTTTTTCTGCTGTCAAATAGGGATAAAAATTGGGTCGTTCAATGATGGCTCCTATTTTTTTGAGTGAAGACACGCTGGCTTCTTTCCCAAACCAACGCCAATCACCTCTGGTAGGATTGATTACATTCAAAATCATTCCCAATGTGGTAGATTTACCGCTTCCATTCGGGCCGAGCAATCCGTAAACATTCCCTTTTTCGACCGAAAAACTCAAATTGTCCACTGCGGTAAGCCTCCCGAATTTCTTTGTCAGATTTTTTATTTCAAGTACATTTTTCATGGTTTTTATTCAAATCAGAATTATAATATTGGTATGATTTTACTGCGAAAAGTAACAAAAAGCCGTTATCAAAATTCAACCAATGAGAATTGAGCATTGTATCTATCACATTGCTAACGAGTTGTGGTTTTTTGGAATTTGATTAGTGAATTAATTTTTTATGAATTTCTTGACAATCACAGATTTGTTCTGCAAAATGGTCCTGATTAAATAAATCCCATTGGGCAAATTTTCCAGACCGATGGTTGCAGAAGATGATTCGCGAAGCAACTTATTTCCACTCAAATCCAAAATTTCAATTTTTGAAATTGGAATATCCGAACGAACAAAAATTGTATTTCGGGCCGGATTGGGGTAAATCAATACTTCGGTTTTGTCAATGTCGTTGACTGATTGGGTATCATCCTCTATTACAACATTCTGGGCAAAGGAAAAATAACCTCCATTTCTGTCTTCTGCCCACACTGCAACACTCTGTCCGTTCACATTTTTAGTAAAATCACAACGGTATTTGTTGCCCGGGCTGGTGGCAATCATCAGGTATTCATCCTGCCATTCAAAATTCCCATCGGTGTCCAGCAAAACCACACCCAATTGAATGGGGTTGACACCGTTGCTGATGTCGTTTGCAAATAAAATCAAGGGTTTTTCTCCTGCCAGTTGTATGTCTCCTACCGAAATCCAGTTGTCTGCCGAAACTGGAAAAATTTCTTTGGCATGATCGCCCAATAATCGTTCGCCAGTTTCCATATCAAATTTCTGTATGTACTGACCAAATTCTGATTGTGTTTGATTGCTGACATTTGCGGTGAACCAGACAACAGATGAACTTTCATCAGCCACAATGCTACCGGTCATCTCATAAAAAGTGTCATCGGTTGAAAAATCAGCTCCGTCAATGCCCCAAGGCAACGAGCCATCGGGATTGATTCTTTGCAAAAATGAATCAAACCGAAAACCGGTTGAACCATAATAACCGAAATAGACCACATCTTCTTTCTGGATCAGAGAATATCTTCGGTTGCTGGCAAGGGTTTGCTCAGAGATGGGAGAAATCGACCAAATCGCATCACCGTCTTCGCTTATCCTGAAAGCAGATACCTTGGAATCAATCATCCAGACAGTGCCCTTTCCGTGTACGATGACAACAAAAGTTCCATCAGACAAAATGGTCATTTCACCAATGTTCGAATACGGGAGTGAAGGATCAGCCGATTCCATTTCTTTGGGTGCAGGCCAAACCGGGTTGCCGTTTTCATCGTACTTCATCAGCATGCCATAATTGGCTCCCTGCCAGCCTACCAATACTCCACCGTCCGGCAACGGAAGCAGTTTCAAGTCCCAGCCATCGGGAATCATGATGCCATTTTCACCAAACATTTGGGTTCCGTCACTTGAAATCTTGTTAACATATCCATTTCCCTCGTTGGTGGCCGTGAAACCTATGTACAGATTTCCATCCTCATCCACTACATTGGAACGGGTTGCAGTCCAGGTGCCGTTGTCAGCCACTGCGTTGACCAGCATTCCGTTTGGACCGAATTGCTGATAGCCTGCTGTGTCCAATAATTGCACCCTCAGTTTATATCCGGCATCTTCGTCCCAGAAAACAACAAAGGTTTTGCCGTCGTTTGTGCCGACGGATTGCACATCACTTGTATGGCTTTCGGCCACCTGTGTATTCGCTGAATAATCGCTTGTCCATTGTCCAAAGGCAAATGAAGTGAACAAGCAACCGAATAACAAATAAAGTAGTCTCATAATCAATTGGTTTAAAAGTTTAAAGGTCGGATTATTTCAAAAGAATCAAAAGAAATTTGAAAAATAATTATAAAATCTATCAATAAAAAAACCTCAACAAACAAGGATGTATGTTGAGGTTTAAACCATTAAAAAAGTTTGTAATTTTTACATTTTGTCAAGATAGTCTTCGGGTGCTTTGGCGAAAGTTTCCTTGCAACTTTTGCTGCAGAATCCATAAATACTTTCATTGTAGTGAATTGTATCTTTTACCATCCCGGCTTTCATTTCCATTTCACAAATTGGATCAATTTTATTGTCCACCTCCACATCCAGTGCTTCAGCGACATCCATCATTTGATGGTCATCGTGTGTTAGAGTCTTGTTTTCATTTCCCCCACAGGAGATCAAAAAAGCAGTCATTATGAATGCTGCTATAATAAATGTACTTTTCATTTTAATATCTTTTAAAGATTAAAATATTCGGCAAAGATAAACATTCATTCTCAGACTCAGTAGATGAGATGTATCAGTCAGTGATTATATTTCATCAGCTGGTTGAAAAAATAATTTTATGACTAATTTTGTCAACTAAGCCCTCAGAATATTAAACGAATTTCTACAAAAAGTGAACAGCCGAAACGAAGACATATCAACCAAATGGAAGCAACTCAAATCCTATCACCCCGAACTGAGTCCAGCTTCTGCAGCGGCCAAGTTGAAGGTCAGTGAGGTTGAACTGTTTCAGTCATCCGAAGGCGATGCCATCAAAAGATTACATGCAGATTACAGAGGGCTTTTCAGACCGATGGCGCAAGTTGGAAAACTTAAATTGATGATGAGAAACAGAAGCTGTATTTATCAAATCAGTGGAAATTTCACCGGCGATGAATCTGAGCAAATATTCACAATCAAAAATGAGCATTCTGTCCATAATTTAGAGTTTAGAAAATTGAAATATTGTTTTTCGATATGCGAAGAAGGGCAAAAATCTTTTAGATTCTACAACCGATTCGGCGAATGCGTTCACAGCATTGGGGCAGTTGCGGAAATTGATGAAGTTACAAGAGAAATTACAGTGCAATTCAAAACCGAAAATCATCCGATAGAGATTGAAGTCCGTCACCAAGATATGGAGATTCCTGAAGAACTAAACCTGAAAGAATTTCACAACGACTGGAAAAATCTGGATGAATCAGGAGAATTTGAAGGAATGCTCAAAAAACACAATCTAAGCCGTTGGCAAGCCGTTCAGAATGCGCCCAACGGTATTTTTTCAGGGAAAATCAAAAAGCGAAAATTCTATTCTTTGATTGAAGAAGTGATTGGCGCAGAAATTCCTGTGAAGATTGTTGGTAGAAACGATTGCTGTGTCCAGATGTACGATGGCAATATCGCCAATATTTCATGGCATGAGCAGTGGTTCAATCTATTTGGGGGTCATTTCAGTCTGCATTTTGAAACCTCAAAATTCATGGAGTGCCGGATTCTCAGAAAACCGAGTCCGACGGGAATCATCACATGGGTAGAATGTTTTGACACGAATTACGAAACTGCTTTTGAGATTTATTGCCATCGGGAAGGAGAAAATCCGGAACTCAATGAATGGCGGAAATTGGTCAACAGTTTTGAAGATTGAAATCAACATAAATGGAAACAAAAATCGTCAATCCGGAGGCAATTAAAACATTGATTTCAAAGGATTCGGTTTTTTTTGAAATTAATAATCGGTATGGTGCTCCGCCTAACTGGGAGCGAGAACCGGGATTTGAATCGCTTTCCAAAATCATTCTGGGACAGCAGTTGAGTCTGGCGTCTGCAAAAGCTCATTTCATTAAATTAAAGAATTACATCTCCATTTTCAATCCACAAAACATTCTTTCGCTCACAGATTCGGAGATGAGAGATTGTCAAATCAGCAGGCAAAAGGCGTCTTACCTCAGAGCGTTGGCAAAGGCGGTTGTTGATGGTGAATTAATTCCAGAATCACTTGGCAAACTTGAAGAAGAAGAAATCCGTGAGCAACTGACTTCCGTCAAAGGAATTGGCAATTGGACTGCCGAAGTTTATATGCTTTTTTGTCTTCAACTGAAGGACATTTTTCCGGTGACTGACATTGCAATCATCCACACAATGAGAGAACTATATGGTGTAAGTTCGAGAGAAGAAATTGTTGCGATTTCAGATAACTGGCGTCCGTTTCGTTCGCTTTCCACCTATTATCTCTGGCACTTTTATCTCAATAAACGAGGTAGAAGTGGAGATTTTTGATTAAATTGGTCAGTCAATCTCTAAAACTCATCCAAATGAAAACAATTTATTTTCTTTTGATCATCGCTATTAGCGGTTGCATTCGAGCACAGCAAAAAATTACCGATGTTGATTTGGAGCAATTCATAGGCAAAAAAGTAGAGTACTGCGACAAAGTTTACGGCACTTATGTTAGCAGCGGCAACAACAAGGTAGCATTGCTCAATCTTGGTGCCGATTATCCCGACAATCTACTGACGGTTGCGATTTTTGAAAGCAATTGGAAAAAATTCGATTACCGACCGGAGGAATTTCTTTTGGGAAAAATCATTTGCGTTAGTGGAAAACTGATTTTGTACAAAGGCAAGCCTGAAATCATTGTCAGCAAACCCGAACAAATCAAACTGAAATAATCAGAAATCAGTTAGAACAAAAGAATGATGTAGTACACCAGTGCCGCAATGAGAGCAGAAACCGGGATGGTCAGAATCCAAGCCCAGAGCAGGTTGATGGTAATTCCCCAACGGACTGCTGAAATTCTTTTTGTAATGCCCACACCGATAATGGAACCGGTAATGGTGTGCGTAGTAGAAACGGGAATACCCAAGAACTCAGTCAAATAAAGTGTCATGGCACCGGCGGTTTCGGCTGCCACACCTTCCAGCGGAGTTACTTTGGTGATTTTTGTTCCCATGGTTTTTACAATTTTCCATCCACCACTCATTGTTCCCAAGGCAATGACAAAGAAGCTCGACAATGGAACCCACCAGTATTCGACCACAAAATGGTCAAAGCGGTTTTCTGCATTAAGCCATTCGGCATCCCCCTGTTGCACATGAAAAAATATCACTGCAGCACCAATGATTCCCATCACTTTTTGGGCGTCATTGCCACCGTGTCCCAGACTGAAAATGGCAGAAGAAAACAATTGAAGTTTTTTGAAAATATTTTCTGCCCTTCTGTGCGATGTCCGCCTGCAGGCATACATGATGAGTATAGAAATAAAATATGCAATGATCATCCCCAACACAGGTGCCAAGAAAATAAACAGAAAAATCGGGATGACTTTCACATAATTGATTACATCCTCTCCGTTTTGGGCAAATGCTCCAGCGTGTGCGATGGCGGCTCCAATAAATCCGCCTATCAAGGTATGAGACGATGAAGAAGGAATACCAAACCACCAGGTAATCAAGTTCCAAGTGATGGCGGCTATCAATCCGGCCAGAATTACTTCTAATGTTATGAAGTTCATATTGACCGATTTGGATATGGTTTCTCCGATGTTGAAATGTCCAATCCAATATTTTGAAATAAAATAAGCCGCAAAGTTAAAGGTCGCTGCCCAAAGGACTGCCTGAAAAGGCGTCAGCACACGGGTGGCCACAATGGTTGCAATTGCGTTGGCTGCATCGTGAAAACCGTTGATGTAGTCAAATATAAATGCAAGTACGATAATGACTATCAGAAGAATCAGTTGCGGATCCATTCAGCTGAAATATTAGGAATGTTTGACTGCTATGGATTCGAGCACATCAGAAACAAGTTTGCATTTGTCTGAAGTATTTTCGAGTGCTGAAAAAATTTCTTTGTATTTGATGATTTCTTTCACATCTTCGTATTGATCAAAAATCTCAAAGATTTCTTTGTCATAAATATTGTCAACTTTGTTTTCGAGTTTGTCGATTTTCTCACAACATTTCACCACTGTTTTCAAATCATTAAAACCTTCAAGTGCAAAAATCGCTTTTTGAATCAACTGGCAGGCCTCCAGATTGGCCACTGTGATTTTGTGTATTGATTTTTTTACTTTCTCCATTTGATACAAACGCATCCTCTTGGCCGAGCCGTCCAAATAATCAGCCACTTCACTCATTTTACTGACAAGTGCATAAATGTCCTCCCGGTCAAAAGGTGTTAAAAAATTCTTGCTGAGTTCAAAATTGATTTGTCTGTCCAAAGTTGTCGCCTTGTCTTCTAATTTTTCGAGTTTTTCAAAAAATTCGAGTCTTTTGTCTGCTTTCACATTGACTGCTTCGTGCAATGTTTCGGCCATATTGACAAGTAATTTGGCCATTTGATGAAAGAGTGGAAAAAACTTTTTGTCCTTGGGGACTAAAAATTGTAGAAATTTATTGACAGCCATTCCTCTTGATTAAATCCGGTACAAAAGTACATAAAATTATTTCATTGAATAATGTTCTGCCTTGCGAAAATGTAAATACCCGGATTTTTCAGAAAAGTCCGGGTATTTGTATTTTAATTGAATAAAATCAATAATCCCAATTGTTGCTGGTTTCACCTCCAAATTCCCAAGTCAGTGCAAAACGAAGCGTATTTTCGAGTGCACTATTGGTGCTTGAGACCGGAATCAGGTAGGAGAAATCTAATCCGAATGAATTGTATTTCAAACCGGCACCCAATGTCAGATGCTGACGGTCACCCTTCATTGGGCTCTCATGGAAATATCCTCCTCTTACAAACAAAACATCGTTATAAGAATATTCGAGAGAAGCTGCCCAGTTGAATTCCTGCATTTCTTCTTTGAATCCGCCGGGTGCGTCGCCGAATGAACTGAACATTCCTTCCACTACACCTTTGTTGGGGATGTATCTTGTGTTCGGGATTTCATTTCCGTCCTCATCTTTTTCATACTGTGGCGTTGGCACCAAAAGTTTGTTTGTTTCAAGTGTCAGAGCAACGGTGTTATAATCATCGAGTATGAAGTCATATCCCACACCCAATCTCAGATTGGTTGGCAGATAGGCTGCATTGTCTTCTGAATTTGAATAATCGAGTTTTGGTCCAATGTTGCTCACATTGAAACCTGCCCTGAGACGGCCTTCAAAGTTGTTCCAATTGTGTCTTTGGGTTTGATAGTAACCTGAAACATCCACAGAGAAAGTATTGGCCGGCTGAACTGTGCCATCGTCGATGTTATTAAAAAGGTCTGAACGGACAAATCTACCGGTCACAGCCATACTGTAGTTGTCTGAGAGTCTGAGTCCATAGGAAACATCAAATGAAAATTCATTGGGTTTTGCAATACCGGTGTCCACAATCTGTGTACCCACCAATTCGGTTAATTCAATTTCACCTATGTTAAAATAATACAAACTCGCCGAAACCGTGCTTCTTTCATCTTGTCCGAGGAAAGTATAAAACGAAGCATTCAACAGAAACACATCGTCTGTGATACTGCTCATATAGGGGGTGTATGAAAGAGCCACACCTGAATAGCTTTTACTAAAGGTGTACTTTGCCGGGTTCCAATACTGTGAGAAAGCATCGGGTGAGGTAGCTGCGCCCATATCGGCAAGACCTCCGGCTCTTGCGTCGGGTGAAACTCTCAGAAATGGTGCTCCAGTGAGTACGGGGTTGGGATCGTTTTGCGCTGTTGCGATTATGGTCATTGAACACAATCCGATGGTCAAAATTTTCTTTATCATCTATTATTATTTTAATATCACTAACTTTTCAATAGCGGTTGCAGAACCTTTGCATTCTTCGGGATTAATTCCTCTTGCAGAAAGGCGGTAAATATACACACCTTTTCCGATTTTATCACCAAAATCATCCAATCCATCCCAAGGAATCGCGAACCTTCCGGTGCGGTATCCTTCGCGCCAGGGTTCTGCGGATACTGGCTGGCGGATGGTTTTCACCAGTTTGCCGGAAATCGTATAGATTTGTACCATTACATCGAGTTCTGAATCACAATTGTGTTCGAACTGAAAGAATGTCCGGTTGGTGAATGGATTGGGCCAGTTGAGCAGTTTTTCTATATAAATGTACTCAGAGCCTTCCTCCATTACTACAAAGTCTAACGACTGAGTAGATGAATTATTGTTGATATCCCATGCTTTAAATACGACTTGATGGTTGCCGAGTTCCAAATTATTCAGCCGGTAAGTTACTTGACCTTTCTGATAATCCAATACCTGTGGATTGGTGCATGGGTTGTTGTCACCACCTTCATAATATTCATTCAAAACCAAAGTACCTTCCACATCCTGATCCAACACTGCAGTGATGTCGTGTCCAATGGCAATCCCGCTGGTATTGATACCGCTTTCGTCCACAAGGCAAGCGAGTAGATAGGGATTGCGGTCAGTAATGCCACCGTCCACAAAATTCAGGTTGTTCATATACAAACCAATGCTCGGGCCATTGTCATCGTCCAGCCCATCAGGGTTTTGGTCTCCGACTTTAATTTTTTTGGTGGTAACTCCGTCAATCACATTGTTGTGTGCATAGATCGTAATTTTGCCCTCACCAATTTCATAATTGATGTCCTTTGGTATATAGAATTGGAATTTGAATTTGCCATATTCCACATTTGTTCCACCTTTAAATATTGCATTGACCTGTTCTTTATAATTCATTACCCCCATATCACCGTTTCTCATATTGTTGAGCGTGACACGATTTTCAGGTTTGTCAAATAAATTTGCCGTGGCTTTTCCGTTGAACGAATTGTCTCTCATCGTTCCGGATTCATCTAATACCTCCCCCTCGATTTCTACAAAGTCCAGTGCTCTCAGTACCCCGTCAAAAGTATCGGCGTCTTCACCGTTAATTTTTGTGATTCTGATATTTCTGGGTGGTCTGGGCACGCTGAGCAATGGGTCTCCGAGTAGGTTTACATTGATGTGGTTGACGCTCGATGACAAATTACCCGATTTGGCGATGGTGAGTGCTTCCCCTAAGTTCTGGTACTTGTTACCCACCACTTTGAGGAGTTCCTCCATGATGGTACCGTTGAATTGTTCACCGTAAGACACAAATACAGGGCGGCTAGTAGTCACCATGGCTGAGGCACCTCCTTGTGCCGCTTTGAACATATAAACTCCGGCTGAAGGCAGGTGTGGCAAATCCCAAACAGTAAATTCACAGGTGATGGTCATGACCACAGGCAATCTGGAATAAAGCCCTGAAAAATTATTAAAACTATTGATTTCTTCATAAGTAATGACACGGGTTTGGGACCAGCTTCGCATGCCGCCGTGCCCAAAATAAACAATCAGTGCCGAACCTAAATTAAAGGCATTTCCAATCAACTGATTGACCTGTGGATATCTCGGACCGGCCGAAGTTTGCTGCATTGGGAATGAATCGAGGTATCCTTTTCTGAGCGTAGAATAAGGAATATTGCTCTCAATAAAAACCCCGGAACTGTTTTCAACCGTTACATGGAAAGGGAAATTGGCTCCCTTGTCATCATCGACCACCAACAGGAAACGGGTTTTCCAATCTCCAAATGAGGTTCCCTGACCAGGCAATTTCTCATAAAACGCAAGTGTTTTGTCCACCATTGTTTTGGCTTCAGCCATATTATGTGCCGGAAAGCGACCTACACCAATGTCCATTTGCCCGGCACCTGAAAGCATCCATTCTCCCGGGCTCGCCGGATTGAGCTTGATGATATCGCTGTCATCCAGCATGGTGAAATAATCATCCGTCACAAATGAAGTATCGAGTGAAGCAGAATTAAAACTGATAAAGGCAGGTACGAAATTGGAATTATCAGCTATTCTGTCTTTGTAATCAAATGAAGCACCACCAAACAGCATCACATTTCTCAAAGGACTTCCAGTGTCTCTGAGGTGTTTGAAAAAATCACGGATGGCAGATACATCCTGCGCACCCGAAGAAAAATCGTTGTAAACCTGATCCGTAGTGACCACAGCTACCTTCAGTCCGTCATTCTGAATTCTGAAATTGGCCAACCTAACCGCTTCGGACAAATAATTGGGATGGACCACTATCGCGTAATCTATTTGGCTGAGTGAACGGATGTCCTGATTGGCCACCGTCCCCACATACTCGACATCCGTATATGCAGCAGATTCAGTAAAAGCGATGAATTCGTTTCTAAAAAAAGGGCTGTTTGATTTGTATTTATACACATTGCCTGATGACTGAACATTCAGTGCAGTTGTGTGATCAGAAATGTTCCAAACCGTGGCACCACCGGACAGCGAAAAGCCATAAGTATTGCCGTCGTTCAGGTTTTCGAGTCTTCTGAAGTGCATCTGACTCCCATTGAAACTAAGCGAAGCCCTGTAAACCAACTCAATATAATCCAAAAACACAAACGAATTGGGGTTTGAACTGTCATTGACCGTAATATTGAAATTAAAGGTATTGCCCGTTAATCCACTGAGTGAAGTATTGACATAGGAAGCCGAAAAATCCCCCGCAAGAAATGTACTTCCAGGTGCAGTCACACCGTTGAGGCTCACTGTATAACTAACGCCTGCAGCATTTTTTCCGACAAGCCTGTATCTGGTGTGTAGTTCGCCAGCTACCGGACCACCTCCTTTGAGGGTAAATGTCTGTGTAGGATTGACCTTGAACGATTCGCCTACCCACTGTCTTCCGGTCATGTTGACACTCAGTGAGTCGAGCTCGTAAAACTGGTATTCGTCGTATTGGTTGAAAGTCTGAACAGCTGCATCGCTGATATTGCTGTCCTGAATTCTTTTTCCTGGCTCATTTCCATAGGTGATGAAATAGTATGCGTAGTCTGAATATTGATGGAACCTGTGGGTAAGGTTTGACAAGTCCGAAGTATCGAGTCGGTTCCATCCGTGTGGACCTTGTGCATAAAAAAGTATGTAATCACTGCTGTCAAAGTTTCCGTCTTCTTCTCCTACAAATTTGATGGCATTCTCCTGCAGTGCACCGTATCTGAAATCACCTGGATTTTCATTCAGCATTCTGCCACCGTTTCCATAAATTTTCAAAGTCCGCGGGTCGAAGTTTGTGGGAATATTGTTTTGGTCAAAAAAAGATTTATCCAGCCTGAAAACTCCTGACTTGTTTACTTTGATTTTGTACCAACTGCCTGATTTCAGTACACTTTGAGTGGCTGGATCATATACATTATTGACAGCCATTGCCGGCAAAGCTTGTTGTTTGACTATCTGAAAGGAATTTACTTTTCTGATTTGTCCGTTTTCTTTCACAAAAGGAAACATCCCTACGGTCAGTTTTAGTCCGTTCAGACCCTCGTCCACTTTGGCTGAATATTCAAGTTTTTCGGGAATTTCGGCCACATTGAGATTTCCTCTTTCAGTAGGAGTGAGATTAGAAAAAGTGACATTTGCGAGAGAAATATTCGCCATGGACTGAATCGGTTCTGTATATATAAAATAAGGTATTCCGTTAAAAACATTATAACCTTTGTTTTCAAAAAACGGTAGATTCAGATTGTACCCTTCACCATTTGAATATTCTTTTGTTCCTCTCCAGTCAATGTTTACGGTCTGTGCGTTCAAGTGGACTGCAAGCAAAAACATAAAAGGCAGCAAATACTTTTTCATTTAGCTGTAACGAATTTTCAGCAAAAATAGTCTAAACACAATAAAAAAAGTGGCTTTCCGTTATACAAAAGCAAATAAGTTTGAGAATTCATTAAAATTTTATTTTATTTGCAAATCGTTTTTTGGGAAAAAACTAATTTTAGAAACTTATAACTAAAAGTATGAATAAGGGTAGAATTTCAGCGATTCTTGTAGTGTTTCTTACAATTGCTATAGTAAGCTGTACCGGTCACCGCAGCGGAGGGAGGAAAAAAGGCGGCGGTACCAAAAAGTTTACCAGCACCACCGGATGGAAACCTAATGACCAGAGAGGATGGTTCTTCAACGGTAAGAAAACCAAAATTAAAGCATGGCCAAACATGGTTTATATTGAGGGAGGTACCTTTACAATGGGGCTGGTGAAAGATGATGTAATGCACGACTGGAACAACACGCCAAGAAGAATGCAGGTCAGATCATACTTCATCGGTGAATCAGAGGTGACCAATTACGAATACAGAGAATATCTCACCTGGCTGAAAGTGGTTTTTCCGCCTACCGAAGAACAATACAAATACATCTTCGACGGTGCCCTTCCTGATACACAGGTATTCAACAACAAATTGTCTCCAAACAATTTTGACAATGAGACCTATCTCTTTGCACCGGAGTTCAGTTATTATCCCGTTGTAGGAATTTCTTGGTTGCAAGCCAACAATTACTGCGACTGGCTGACCGACAGAGCCAATGAGAAAGCCCTGATGGACAAAGGCGTACTCAGCAAAGACTATTATGTAAACGAAGAATACAACTACGGCACCAAATACTTTGATTTGGAATCCTACAAACTCAATGACAGCAATGTAAAAGAAGCCATTGATACAACCCGACTGGCCAAACAACTCAACATCAGAAATACCAATCAAAGAGTTCAACAAGCCAATCAGGCAACCCGTTCAGGCGAAGTAGCCCCCTTCAGGCTTCCTACAGAAGTGGAGTGGGAATATGCTGCCCTTGCACTCCCGGGTGATAGAGAGTACAACCAATACCAAGGAAAACCTGTGGTTCAGAACGAACTGAGAGGCGAGAAAGGAAGAGACCGCGGTTTCTATATGGCCAACTTCAAAGTCGGTAGAGGAGACTATTCAGGAATAGGAAGCTTCGGAAATGACGGAGCAGACATAACCACTGATGTAAAAAGATACCAGTCCAACCAGTTTGGTGTGTACGGTATGTACGGAAATGTGGCTGAATGGACTGCCGATGTTTATCGCCCCATCATTGATGATGAAGCCAATGATTTCAATTACTTCAGAGGAAATGTGTTCAAAACAAACATCGATGACGGAAGTGGAGGCTTTGAAAAATTTGAAGATGATATCGAATACGATACCCTCAACAATGGTAAGCTTGCCTACAAAACCCTACCAGGTAAATACAAAAAAGAAGTCATTGAGGACAATACCAACTTCAGAGACGGTAATAGAATGTCATGGTTAAACCCCAGGTTCGATGAGCCTCAAACCGATTTTGTGGTCGATTCGCTCGGCAATGTTATCCAAGGTGAAGACACCGGCGTGGCAATGTCCGTTGAAAGCGACACCAAAGAAATGTACAACTCACCGACCAGGAAATTCTATGTGGACGAAAAAGGTAGAGTCATCCTAGAAAAAGATGATGAAACCAGAACTACGCATATTTCCGATGAAGTGAGAGTCATCAAAGGTGGCTCATGGAAAGACCCTATATACTGGCTGGATCCCGGACAAAGAAGATTCATGCACCAAGCAGAAGCCACTGGATGGGTTGGATTCAGAGTTGCTCAAGACTATCAGGGCGGCGATGTCAAAACCAAACGCTCCAAAACAGGTGTAGGAAGAATGAAATAACAAATAAATCATGAATTTATCATAAGCCCAACCTGAATTCTGGTCGGGCTTTTTTTTATCTTTACCCCATGAAAATCCATGAACTATATTCGAAATTTTTGAAAGCCAGCACAGTCACTACCGACAGCAGAAAGGTGTCAGAAAACTCACTCTTCGTTGCGTTAAAAGGTGAAAACTTCAATGGAAATGAATTTATAGAACAAGCCATCCAAGCCGGTGCAGTCTGTGCGCTGACGGATGAAAAGGAAAGAGAAAATACTGAAAAAAATATATTTTATGTAAACGATTGTCTCAAAACTCTACAGGAGTTGGCTGCGTACCACAGAAGAACCATGGGAATCCCCGTCATTTCACTCAGTGGAAGCAACGGAAAAACCACCACCAAAGAACTGATTGCAGCCGTTTTGAGCAAAAAATACAAACTAACATACACACAAGGAAACCTGAATAACCACATTGGCGTTCCAATGACACTGCTTTCTATCAAACCCAAACACGAACTTGCCGTTGTGGAAATGGGCGCAAATCACCTGAGAGAAATTGAATTTCTTTGTAGCATTGCCCAACCTGACTTCGGTTATATCACCAATTTCGGAAAAGCACATCTCGAAGGATTTGGCAGCGAGGAAGGCGTCATCAAAGGGAAATCAGAAATGTACAAATACCTAAAGGACAATGACAAATCCGTTTTTGTCAATTGCAATGATTCCAAACAAATCGCACTGACCCAAGAAATGAACAGAATCACTTTCGGCCATTGTGAAGACGCAGATATCAGCTTTCAATATTCAAAAAACTCCAACGGGCTTTGTCCATCGATTAGCTATCAGACACACACAATACAAAGCCAGCTGATAGGTGATTACAACGCATCCAATGTAGCGGCAGCCATTGCCATAGGTTTGTATTTCAAAGTACCTTTGAAACAAATCAGCGAAGCAATAGAAGACTACAAATCCGGGGAGAACCGCTCACAAATCATTCAAAGAGAAAACCGCAGCATAGTCTTGGATGCCTATAACGCAAACCCGAGCAGCATGGAGGCCGCCCTGAAGAATTTTGAACAAATCGAAGGCAAACAAAAAGTGGTCATCCTCGGCGATATGTTTGAATTGGGAGAAACTTCAAAATCAGAACATCAGAGAATCGCAGACCTTGCTGCTTCATTAAAATTTGATTTGGTTTTTCTAATCGGTGAACATTTCAACCAAACAAAGATTGTAAGTGACAACATACAGGTGTTTTCCGATAGAGAAAATGCAGCAATCTTTTTCGAAAATCAACCATTGAAATTCAGTCATCTGCTCATCAAAGGTTCGAGACGAATGGAATTGGAAAAACTGACGCATCTCTTTTAAATTTGGTTTAATTTTATAAATTTGACATTTAACAACATCCATCAATATGTCTATTCAAAAGATACTCACCTTCACCCTCTTTTTGTTCATTGGTTTTTCATTTCACAATCAGGATTTTCTTGAATGGTCAGCAGAGAGGAAACTGAGCTTTAATGATTTCAAAGGCAAAATCCCCACTAACATCGGCAATCAGCAAAAGGCAAGCATCACCACAGTGATTACCTATCAATCCAGACAGGAAAAAGGTAAAGTGCCAGAGATGACCATACTGAATTTCGTTGACCGCAATCGTTCTTGGACGAATGTCAAAAAGCCTGAAATCCTACAGATTCAACAAATCAGGTTTGATTATTCTGAGCTCTATGCGCGAAAAATCAGAAAAAAAATGAACGAAATGAATCAAAAAGGAATCACAGACAAACAAAAATACATTGATGAAATCGCAGCCATGGTCGGTGTTTCCGAAAAAATTCAAAAGAGAAACAGCCTGCTACTTGAAGACCAACCCCATCTGATTAAAATCATGCAGAAAGACATCCGGGATTCGTTGAAAATCTATCAAGGGTTTGCAAAGAAATAATCGAAAATTAACAGAACAAAAAAAGCCGGACCACGACCAGCTTTTGTATTTTCAAACCAAATGATTCTCAAAAATCTTCCAAATCCGAATCTATTTCAAGGTCATCAAATGAAGTGTCAGCATCGTGTTCGTCGTCATCTCCGATGATTTCATCTTCAAGATCTAAGAGTTCATGATTTCGTTTGGGTGCTTTTAACGGCATGGCTCCAAACCGGTACACGGTGAGCGGATAATTAAAAACCGCCTTCTTGTCTTCAATTTCCATCACCTCCACATAGAAAGTCCACATTTCAAAATAATCATAAACAAAAATCATCCGGTCGCCAATATTGGGCAGCACTTCACTGATTTGAAAATCAGCCATGGTCTCATCATTGCTTGTGTCTCCCATGTCTTCGAGCGGAATTTCCTTGCCCTGATTCCAGTTTTTGTCCGATTCATAAAAAGAGGCCAGTTCTTCTCCTTGAAGACTGAATGCGCTCACTATACCTTTGTACAAAGAAAACAATGTTTGTTTGTTGCGTATTTCAATGTCTCGGAATACATCTTCCTTGGTATCTAAAATCACACGAATTTTATAAATCACTTCTTTTTAATTTTGGTGTCAAATATAATTTTTTTCCTAATTCAAACATATAATTTAATGCGGATTCCCTCTCATTTTTTATTTCACCTTCGAGAATCGCTTCTTTGATGGCACTTTTGATGATGCCGATTTCCTTTCCCGGTCCAATGCCAAAGGTTTCCATGATTTCATCACCGGAAACCGGAGGCTGAAAGTCTCTTATTCTATCTCTTTGCTCAACTTCTTTCAGCTTTTGCTCGACCAAATTAAAATTTTTTTTGAAACGAAACTGTTTTCTTTCGTTCTTAGTTGTGATATCCGCCTTGCAAAGTGTAAATAAATCCTCAATGTCTTCACCGGCATCAAAAAGCAGTCTCCTCAGTGCAGCATCAGTAACATTCTCATCTATCAATGCTATCGGACGGGAACTGAGCATTACTATTTTCTGCACATATTTCATTGCCTGCCCCATCGGAAGTTTGAGCCGTTTAAATATTTTGTACACCATTTTGGAGCCTACAAATTCATGCGAATGAAAAGTCCAACCAATGTTTTTGTCATACCGTTTGGTCGGTGCCTTGCCAATGTCATGCAGCAAAGCCGCCCAACGAAGCCAGATATTATCAGTGTTTGGCGAAATATTATCCACCACTTCCAGCGTATGATAGAAATTATCTTTGTGCGTTTGCCCTTCCATCTCCTCGATTCCCTTCAACGCAACCAATTCAGGAAGTATAAACTTCATCAAACCGGCATCATCCAGCAATTTTAATCCGACCGAAGGTTTATCGGTCATCATGATTTTCTGGAATTCATCCATCACTCTTTCTTTGGATACGATTTCGATTCTTTCCGCATTTTTGATGATGGATTGAAAGGAATTTTCTTCTATGGTGAAATTTAACTGCGCAGCAAAACGGATGGCCCGCATCATCCGCAACGGATCATCCGAATAAGTAATATCGGGTGACAGGGGCGTTCTGATAATTTTATTTTTTAAATCGCTGATTCCGCCAAAAGGATCGAGCAGTTCTCCAAAATTTTCTTTGTTGACCGCTATGGCAAGCGCATTGATGGTAAAGTCTCTCCGCTTTTGGTCATCTTCCAATGAGCCGTCTTCCACAAAAGGTTTGCGGCTGTCTTCTGAATAACTTTCGCGTCTGGCGCCCACAAACTCCAATTCGGTGTCTTCCCATACGAACATCGCAGTGCCGTATCTTTTGAAAACCGACAGTTTTGAAGCACCTTCCATTTTGGAATGTACTCTTTTGGCAAGTTCAATTCCGCTGCCGACCGTAACAAAGTCAATGTCTTTCTTTTTTTCGTCCTTCAGCAGAAAATCACGGACATATCCACCCACCACAAAGGCCTGCTGATTGAGTTCAGCCGCAGCTTCGCTTACAATTTCAAAAATTTTATGATCAATTGCTTTCTTGAGCTTCATTTTGCAAAGTTAGAATTTAGATAAGAGTACAAAAACAAAGCTTTATAAATTTAGACTGATTCAAATCAAGCACTGAAAGTTGGAAATTATTCACGAATCACTTTCACTCGGCCGTCTGCCGAAAGTTTGATGATGGACGAAGCTTTGTAGTGAGGCACGAAGGATTCGCATTCCGAAAAAATATAATCCACTCCTTCTTTGATTTTTTGGTTGATTTCCTCAAAACTTTGTGGGGCAGGTTCACCTGAGATATTGGCAGAAGTGGATACCAGCGGTGCATTGAGTTGGCCGATGATTTTTTTGCACAGCGGATCTTTGGTCAGTCGAATACCGATGGTATTGTCTTCGCTGATGAGTTCTCGTGGCAAGTTTCTGGGATTATCGTAAATAATGGTCAGCGGTTTTACTGACAAATCCATGAGGTCCCAGGCCAAATCAGGCACATCCACTATTTCCTGCAGTCGCCTGTTTGAATCTACCAAAATAATCAGTGACTTGGAATCTGGGCGGTTTTTGATTTTGAATATCTTACGGATTGCTTCTACATTTTTAGCATCACATCCTATTCCAAAGGTGGTGTCTGTGGGGTGGAGGAGAATGCCTGATTGCTTTAATATTTCAACAATATGGGTGATTTCTGTTTGCATACCGTGACCTTTATTGAAAATTAATTGGGTAAAATGTGGGTCGAGCCTTCAATTTTTTTGCAGAAAAAGCAAAGATATTCAATATTATAATTAATAAGTTTGTATAGTTTAAAAAAAAATATGATTTTTTTTCAGCGTAAGTATTTTCAACTACTTTCTGAATTCTATAAAAAAACCGGTAGAGATTTGTCATATGCTCAAACATTCTATCGGCTAAAGAACAATCAAAAGCTTAATTTAGAATCTCCTGAGGAATTCACAGAAAAAATCCAGTGGTTGAAATACAATTTGTACACTGAAGATTACAAAGATTTTGTTGACAAATATGAAGTTCGGAAGTATGTAGAAAAAACCATAGGAAACCAGTATCTGAATGAGTTACTGGCCGTATACGAGGATGCTGATTTGATTGATTTCGACCAACTGCCAGACAAATTTGTATTACAGCTCACTCACGGTTCAGGATACAATGTAATTGTTGAAGACGAATCGGACATGAATTCTGAAAATGTTAAATCGAAATTGAATAAGTATTTGTCGATGAATTATTTTAACAAATACCGAGAACGAATATACAAAAACATTAAACCAAGGATAATTGCAGTAAAATATTTGGAGCAGCCAGAACACGATTATATTATTGACTATAAATTTTACTGCATACACGGCAAGCCTGAATGTGTTTGGGTGAAAACATTTGACTCGGGGAAATTCAGAAATGCTTATTATACCACCAGTTGGGAAAAAATATTACCGGATGAGAACAACAGCGATTTCCTTACAAAGGACATACCCAAACCCGATACGCTCGATAAGATGATTGAATTGGCTCAAAAACTCTCGACCGGTTTCATTTTTCTCAGAGTTGATTTGTACTCAATCGGCGGCAAAATTTATTTTGGCGAATTGACATTTTTCCCATGGGGAGGAAACCGCAGGTTGACCGTCGAGCATTTGAATCAGGATTTGGGGAAATTGATGTTGTTGCCTATTTCTGACTGAGCGCCACTTCTCTCAGTTCCTCAAACATTTTTTGTGCAATGACATCTTTGGTAAAATTCTCCGCCAAGAATTGATATCCGTTATCGGTGAATTTCTTTTGCAATTCTTTGTTGTCAAGCAGATACTCAACTTTCTCTGCAAAATCTCTCGGATTTCCGACTTCGGCCAACAAACCGGTTTCATTTTCAACGATAACTTCGGGTATCCCCCCGGCTTTGGCCGCAACAATCGGAACTCGGCAAGCATATGATTCTAATAGCACGCCTCCGGTGGGTTCGTTGTTGGAAGTAAATAAAAACAAATCAAACTCGGGTAAAATTTCGGGAACATCTTTTCTGAATCCTGCAAAAATAATGTGCTCTTCCAATCCCTTTTCTCTTGCAAGCTCACGGATTTCTCCTTCTAATTCTCCTTGTCCGACCAAAATAAAAGCGGCCTGCAATTTTCTTTCTTTTACGAGAATTTCAACTGTATTTATCCAAGTTCTGTGATCTTTAAAACCTGTAAATTCAGCTATGTTTCCAATGATTTTATAATGCTGAGGTATATTGAATTCTCTGTGCAGCATACCTGTTTTTACCGTTTTATTAAACTTATGTATGTCCGTTACACTTCCCACCACACACATTTTGCTGTGGTCCTTAACGGCATATTTCAAAACATCAACCACTGGATTTGAGACGCAAATGATTTTTTTGATGCCTTTGTAGTTGTATTTCCATTTTCTGAAGAAATTGGAATCCACTCTCCTAATCAGCGTTCTGCAAAGCACCAAGGGAGCATTCAAGCCAAAGAGTAAATGGGACAAAACAGCCAATGTATGGGCTTTACTGCTATGTATAAATACTACATCAATTTGTTTTTCTCTGACGATTTTGGCCAGCTCTTTAGCAAATCTGAAGTCGTACTCTCCTTTGTAATCAAAGCCGATTACCTTCATGTTTTTTTCCTCGGCAACTTCATGTACCGGTGTATTGAAAGGGCATACGATATATTGTTCTTCAAAATATTTTTTCTCTTCAAAAGCCTCGTACAGATAAATAATCTTTTGTTCGTGCCCTCTCCAAACCGTTGAAGCAGTTATTTGAAGTAATCTCATCTACTTTATGTTAATCCTCCGCAAAGTAATTAAAATAATGAACACTAAAGAAATTCAAGGACAAAAACACGCTGAAGTATAAATCAATACAAAACCAGACGATTCTTTCCGTATTGGTTCAAATATTCCATTTTTAGATTGTTCGCTCTAAAATACTTATTATTTTTGCCAAAATCTGCTAAATGATTTTTGAAGTTAATCCAGCATTCAAACCTCGCCAACAAGAAATCCAAACTGTATTCCAGCAATTTGAAAATTCGGGTACCGATTTTATTGTAGGTGAAAGAAATCACATCAAATTATTTGAAATCGGTGGGCAAACCATCAATGTGAAGTCTTTTAAAATTCCCAATAAACTTAATCAGTTCGTTTACAAATATTTCAGAAAATCCAAAGCCAGAAGGTCTTTTGAGTTTGCCAACATTCTCCTGGAAAAAGGCATAGGTACGCCAACGCCAGTGGCTTTTCAGGAAAACTATAATGCATTTGGCTTTCAGAAAAGTTATTATGCCAGCATTCATCAGGAATACCATCTGACCTACAGAGAATTGGTTGAAATCCCGAATTACCCCGACCATGAAAACATTTTGCGGCAATTCACCCGTTTCTGCTACCGGATGCATGAAGCGGGAATCGAATTCAAAGACCATTCACCAGGCAATACGCTGATAAAAAGAGAGTCAGAAGTCCTATATGATTTTTTTTTAGTAGATTTGAATCGGATGAAATTCCACGACAGCATGAACGCCAGGTTAAGAATGAAAAATTTGTCGCGGCTCACACCCAAAAAGGACATGGTTCGCATCATGGCAGATGAGTATGCCCAAATTTCGGGTGAAAATCCTGAAAATTTATTTCAATTGCTGTGGGATTACACCGAAAAATTTCAAAAAAAATACCATAGAAAACAAAAAATCAAGAAAAAAATTAAATCACTCTTTTAAGTCATCCCAATGAAAAATTTTATACTTCTGGCCGTTGTGCTGAGTGCGATTTCAACATTCGGTCAAATCAATCCAAAAACCAAATGGGGACAGGTTTCTCAGGAAGAAATCAATTATACACAAGTAGATTTTGAAAAGGACGCCGGTGCCGTCATTTTGTATGAAACCGGTTTGACGCGGATTCAGTGGGGTTCCTACGAAACAACCCTGTACAGGAGAATCAAAATTTTGAATGAAAACGGTATTGAGGCCGCCAATCAGGAAATCAAATATTATTCATACAAAAATCAGGAAAAGATACTTTCAATCAAAGCACAAACCATCAATTTCGAGAGTGGTAATCCGGTCCTATCGGAGGTGGGCAAGGACGCATACTTTGACACACAGCAGAACGAATTCTGGAGCACAAGGAAATTCACATTCCCGAATGTCAAAGTCGGTTCCATCATAGAATTCGAATACAAAATTGAAGACAAAGGAATCAATTACATCGATGCTTGGCGTTTTCAACACAAATATCCAACCTTGTACAGCATGTATGACATTGACAACCGTTCAGGCGCTCTGGACTTTGTCTCTCTTGCCATAGGCGAACAAGCCGTAAAACTGTCTGAACGATACAAAAAAAGCGGCATTGATAAATGGGAGCTGAAGAATGTTCCAAGTTACAACAAACTCAAATTTGTTTATAATCCCGTCGATGCTTCTGAAAGAGTTGCTCTTCAGTTGAAAGGATATTTGAATTTTGATGGTGACGCAATGAGCCATAGTTCTACTTATGAAACCGTCAGCACTTCTTGGAAAGAGATGAATAGTCAAGCCTATAGCGAATATATCAAGTACATCAACCCAGGCGTAGGAAAAGAAATCGCTTCCGGAATAGCCGACGGAAAAACCGAGCTTGAAACTTTACAAAATATTTACAATCATTTCAAAGCCAATTACAAATGGAACAATTATTACGGCATACAACCCAGAAAAACAAACCGTGAGGTAGTCAATACCAAAACCGGAAATTCTGCCGACTTAAACCTATTGCTCCATTCGATTCTCAATGGCAAAGGATTCAAGACAGATATCATCCTTCTGAGTACACGAGACAACGGGAAACCCGTGGGCAATTATCCGTATCTCGGTCAATTCGATTCACTGATCAATTTGGTGACCACTTCAAATGGCGAAAAACTCTTTATCGATGCATCAGACATGACTTTTGATTTGGGTTATGCTGCAATTAAAAACTTCAATTATATGGGTTTGATTGTTGACGGAAAAAACGAATTGTTCGTCGAATTGATTTCACCGATTTCAACCAATCAAACAGTGATGAATTACGCCGTCAAAGACCAACACTTTGTGCAGACCAGAACCGAAAAAAGGAACGGGTATTTCAAACAAATCAACAGAACAATTCCACAAGGCATCCGTCCTTACAACCCGATTTTGGACGCAGTGGATTTGAGAACCGATGAATTAAATGTTCAAATCAAAGAAGAAGACCAAGGGCAGCTCGAAAGGATTCAAGCCAAAACCGTTGATTTCACAAATGCGAATTTTATTGCCGTACGAAACCCGCTCAAAAACTTGCTGTCTTACTATTCCATGAATGAATTCAGCAGAGAACGAGCACTGGAATTCGATTTTCCCTTTCATTACAAAGTGAGCGTAGTTGTGGACATTCCTGAGGGTTACAATGCTGAAATCCCTGCCGGTTATGATTCGCAATCCACCGCTTCATACAAGGACATGGGGTACAGTCAGTCGGCCGAAGTCAGAAACGGCAAATTGGTTCTCCATGTGGAATTTTACTTGGCAAAACCCACCATCCAAAACAAATACAAAGAAATCAAATCATTTTTTGACAAAATCATTTTGGAATCCAATAAATCACTTTTGCTGAAAAAATCATAAATCAGAAGCCAACAACTTATTATTATAGAGAAAGTCATGAAACAACTCGTTTTATTGTTTGTATTTTTGGGCTGTTCAACCGCATTTGCTCAACTTAACCCTAAAACCAAATGGGGCAATGTCTCTCAGGAGGAATTTGATTACAATGAAGTTCCCTATGAAAAAGATGCCGCTGCTGTGATTCTGTACGAAAGCGGTGATATGACCATCGCCAGAATTGACAATCAAAATAAGGTGTACAGAAGAATCAAAATTCTGAAAGAAGAAGGAAAAAAATACGCCAACCAAGAAATTCCTTACTATGATTTGTACAGCTTTGATGAAGTCAGATACATCAAAGCACAATCCATCAATCTTGTGGACGGAAAGGTGGTGAAAACACAGCTTGCCAAAAAAGACATTAACACCTCAGATGTTGGTGGAGCCAAAAAACTCATACGATTCGCAATTCCCAATGTAGAAGTAGGGACAATTATTGAATATGAATTTTCCTACTATGGGATGAACAATTACGCCTTTGAACCATGGGAATTTCAACACCAACTCCCAACACTCCACAGTACTTTTGAAATCAATGTTCAGGCGGCCGTAGATTTTGTACCGATTTGTCTGGGTGAAAAAATCGTGAAATTCGCCAAGGACAACGAAAGAAAAAGGGAATTCATGAACAGATGGACACTCAATGACCTCAGTAGCACCGAAAAAATTGAACATGTGTACAACAAAGTTGATGCGGCCGAAAAAATACTGTTTCAACTCAAAGGTTATAGAGACATCAATTTTGATTATGTCAATGAAATTTCAACTTGGTTTGACCTAAAGAACAAAATCATTGAACTCGACGCAAAACAAAAAGACAATGCTACCCTCAATCAGATACTGGACTATATTTCACCAGGGCAAGACGAAATCGATCAGATAGAAAAAATCTTTGCCTTTATGAGAAAAAACTACAAATGGAACGAAGCATACAGCCCGCGCGCCCTAAGAACATTTAAAGACATCCACAGTTCCAAAAAAGGAAACTCAGCCGATTTGAATCTGTTGCTCAATCAATTGCTCAAAAGAAAAAACATAAGGGCAGAATTGGTTTTGGTCAGTGCAAGAGAAAATGGAAGACTTAAAACGATTTTTCCGTTCGCAGGTCAATTCACAACTTATGTCAATTTGATTACACTCAAAAACGGAGAAACTCTTTTTGTGGATGCCGTTCACCTGCCTGAAACCGATTACAACTATATGCCACTGACCAATTTCAATCAATTCGGACTGATTCTCGACACCGGCGCAGACCGTTTTGTTGAGATGAATCCGCCCTTGTCTGAGATACATTCGGTGCAGAATTATACTTTCAAAGACAATAAATTCTTCTATCAAAAAAATGAAAAGAGAAGTGGTTATTTCAAAGGCAAATTGAAAGAATTGTCAAATGACTGGGGAACTTATCGGGTCCAAACACAGGCACTGGATATCTTTACAAAAGAAATTAGGAGCGACCTGAAAGAAGCCGATGAAAACAATTTTGAACTGGAGCGGAACATCTATGAATCAGTGTCGGTGGGCAATCAATCATTTGTACTTATCGAAAACCCACTGAAATATGTCATTTCTCAATTCAAATTACACGAAGACGAACGAGAACGACCACTGGAATTCAACTTTCCGTTTTATTACAAAACAGATTTGATCATCGACATTCCCGAAGGATATGCACTGGAAATCCCCGACAGGTTCAATACACAGCAACAGGCAATCTCGAAGAATCTACTGTATTTTCAAGGTGTTGAACAGGAAAATGGAAAAATCATCGTGCACATCGAATTTTATATGGGAAAATCGGTTTTTGACAAAGATTATCAAGAAATTAAATCATTTTTTGACAAAATCATTTTGGATTCAAGCAAATCCCTTTTGCTAAAGAAAATATGACATTGAGTCACATACAAACATCGGATGACTTCTAACTTCTGACTTCTAACATCAAATTACAACCCCTGACATCCGAATGATCAAACCTTCCGAGCACCTCAAAAGAACCGTCATCATAAACTTTTCCCAAATCATCTGTGGCAATAAAACTACATGAGTTCAGGTTGGCCAAATCAATCACATTGATGCCGCCTGTTCTGCCTTCATCCATGAATCCAAACGGATCCTCGGCATCGCGAATCAATACCTTCATCCAGCGGGGTGTTTGAAATCGCGAGTTTCCTTTGGAATAAGCTTGCGAAAGCAGTTCGGTCATTCCGTATTCGGAATGGATTTCGTTGACCCCAAAACCATTTTTCAGGATTTTGTGCAGTTCTTCGCGGGTGATTTCTTTTTTTCGGCCTTTCATTCCACCGGTTTCCATGACGATGGTATTTTTTAATTCCAATTGAAAATTCTCCACAAAATCAAGCAATGCAAAGGAAACACCAATCAAAATCGCCTTTTTTCCTTCTTCTTCATTTCGAATCAAATCCCTGAACAATTCTTCATGATTGTACAAATAAAATCCGCCTCTCCCCGATTTTTCAATCCAGAATTCCACCATATCAATCAGCGAAGAACCTTCTCTTTCCAAATAAGAAGGCAACAAAGCAAAAATCGTATAATCCTCAAAATCACCGTAAAAATGACGAAAACCATGTTCCAGACTTTCTCTGTAAAAACTTAAATCCGTTACAAAATGTCTGCTCTGTTGCATGCTGCTTGTTCCTGAACTGCTGAAAATCTTCTCGGACCGTCTGTTTCCACAGATGATTTTGTGGGTTTTAAAAAACTGAATCGGCAGAAAAGGAATCTCTGAGAAGTCCTTTGGCTGTTCGGGTTTGAATTTCAGATGGCTCAAAAATTCAGCATACACCGGATTGTTTTCAGCCTGAAAATTGAAGACTGCCAATGCGACTTCTTCAAATTCACGAGGGTCTTGGATGTTGAAAATCCGATTCTTTGAAATCATTCAACAAAGGTAAGCCGATTTAAAATAAGTTGATGCGGCAACCGACCAGGATGTGCAAAGGAATGATTCTTTGTGTGAACAATGACTCGCTTACATTGGTTATCGTATAGGTTTCTATGTGTTTTTCATTGAACAGATTATTCATTTTCAAATACAGCTGTGTATCGGAATTTTTTGATTTGTATTGCATTTCCACATCCAGAAAATTCAGTAATTTCTGAGCTGTGTTCCCATGGTCTAAGGCTTCAAACGAAACTACTGCTCTGAGGTTTGAACCAAAATCATAATTTGCATTGAAACTGTATTTCTGATTGATGTAATCCGATTTTCCTACACTGGAGTTCAATTGATTGAATTCAAACCGATAAGCAAGGGAAAAATTGAATTTAGACAGCCAACCGGTCCTGAACAAGCCGCCAAATCCATATGTGTTTTGGTCGTTATTGATGAATTCACCCACATTGATTTTATTTCTGTAATTGTAACTCTGATACTGAAGATTCAGCGTCATTCTTGATTTAAATACATCAAGAAAACGGGAGAATTCCAGTTGTGAAGAAAAATGAGAATTATTTTCTAACAATACATTTACGATGCTGCTGTATTGCTTCACAACAATGCTTTGCGAAGAAATGTATTGGTCATTTAATGAATAGGTTGCAGACAATTTTATACGATTGACCGCTCTGTCTCTCTCGAATTGCAAATGAAGCATGTGCGATGGAATCCCGCTGAACGACATCTGGTTTCCAAGCAAAACCCTATCGCCAGCATAAACATAATTCCTGTAAAAATTTTTGGAATGAGGCATGGATAGGTTTCTTAAGTAAGACAAAACAAAGCTGCCGATTCTGGTTTTTCTGTAATTGATGTTGATGCCGGGTTGTACAAAAAATCCATCTGAGTTTTCAGAATGTCCGGGATATTTTAAATCTGAAATCAACCATAGGGGTTTGAATGTCAAATCGATTTTCAGGTTGCTGTTCAGTTGAAAATTATAGGCTGCCTTCAGAAAAATATTGTATAAATTCATCCTGAAATCATTCATAAAATCGTCTGAATGATATTGATTTTGCCCATCACTGAGCCACAATTCAGAAGAATTTCTGTTTTGCTTCCACTCGCCACTGAATTGAAATTCCAAGTAATCTCTGTTTCTTCGGTTCTTGGCATAGGCCAATTTAAATCCACCAAATTTCATGTCTTCAATGAGTGTTTGGTAAATAAAATCGGCCTCATCGGTTTCGAAAAATGAATTGAAAAAATTAGAATTTTCAAAAAAATTAGATTTTCTTTTGGTCCATTCAAACTTTCCTGAAAAAGAAAATACGCTGACCGTATCCAATCGTTTCGAGTAATTCAGCTGATGGTCAGTTTTCAGGAAATACGCATCTGCATTTTGAGGTGACGATTGTCCGTTGAAGAGATAGTCATTCTCATCCCGGCTGTCTTGGTAAGAAATCAAATTAGAAAAATGGAAACCCGAATCGTCATTTCCTTTACTAAAATCTAACTTTGCGATTGAATTCAGTTGAGTTGATTTGCGATGTTTGTACTCATTGTTTTCAAAGTTTTCGTCTCCATAATGAAACCTATAAAACCTGTGGGTGTATTTGTTTCTTTCGGTTCTGTTAAACAAACCGAGTAGTTGCAATTTAAAATCATTCTTCAAGTTCTGAATGAGGCTAAGTCCGCCAAGCAAATCTTTGTTAAAATTATCTCTGTTATTCTCCAGAGATGCAGAGTGCATACCGCTCTGGAAAACATTGTCTTCGTATCGCAACAAATCTCCCACATGCTCAAAACTTTGGTTATGAACCGGCTCAAAGAGATACCTCACGCCGGCCATTTCTTCTATTCCGATGTTGTTGTACTGAAACAAAGAATATATTTTTCGATTGCTTTTGAAATTCATCAGGTTCAGTTTCAACTGATGCATGTCTTCAATGTATGAAGTGGACGCAAGCGTTGCCGAAGCCGTCCATTTCCCTTTTTCTTCTTCTTTTAATTTCAGATTCAGCACCTTTTCATCGCTTTTCTGAATGCCTCTTAGTACTTTGTTTTTGGAATAATTCCTGATTAGCTCCACTTCTTCTACCGGCTGGACAGGCATATTTTGGGTCATTACCGTATAAGCATTCGAAAACAAATCATCACCTTCCACCAACACCGATGATATTTCTTCGCCATTCACCTTGATCCTCCCTTCGCGGTCGATTTCAAAACCCGGAAGTTGTTTCAGCAAATCTTCTATACTTAATTCAAAACCATTTCTAAAATTCTCCACCCGATAAGTGATGGTATCCCTGTCTGCGCTTCGTTTTCCGACTATCACTGCAGTACCGAGTTCAATCAGAGCTTTGATGAGTACAATGTCATCCAAGTTATAGTCTGTTTGCCCGGATTTGATCTCAATAGCTTGTGCAAAATCCAAATAGTCTAACTTTCTTAAAATCAGTTGGAATTCTCCTGTCCTGTCGATTGAAACCGAAAAAAATCCTTCATCGTTCGTGTGGGCAAAAGCAATGATTCCGTTTTCGTCATTCAAAGTAACCACTGTATTGGGAAGCGGAGTGGAATATTCATCCGTCACATGGCCTTGAATCAAAAATTGCTGTGCGGCAATGGTGATTGTCAGAAAAAATGTATGCAAAAACACATAGAAACGCATCCTTCTTTAATTTGATTCCCACTCAAAAACCACCTCCAAATCGTGTTGTCTGATATTTTCATTTGGAATCATCACACTCCCTTCAGGAATGTCCGTTGCTGAAAGACTGTTCAAATACTTTATAAACTCATTTTCTCCTTCTATGGCTTCGTACAGACTGACTGCTGTCGGGATTTTGTCGTCAAAAAAATGTTTTACTTCTGCCGGGAACCTTTCTTGTGGTTCGTTCAGGTTGATGTAAACTGCAGTGTAAGAATGAAAATCAGATTCGGCCTTTAGAATCAAACCCGGCAGCCCCCCTAATTTCCATGGACCTATATTGAGCGGGATTTCAGAAGCAAACCAAACCGTCCAATCTCTGCCCCTGAAATGAGTGATGGCTTTCTGAACTTTCATGCCCATCAGTTGAGTGTACTCATTCTCTATCTTCCAATCAAATGGGATTTGGTTCTCAACGGCTATAATTTTTTGAAAATCTTTTTTTTGTTTGATGGTTTTTAGCTGATAAATTTTTCCTTTCAGCCGGTCTATTTTCGAAGGTTGTAATTGAAAACGGCCGTTGAAGGAAATCAGTAGTTTTTCGTAATCTTTTTCATCGGTGTTGTAATTATAAAAATAAGTTTGACCTTCATTTGAAATCAATAAATAATCCATGATTTTCGGGTCATACATTCTCCTGTATTCATATACAACATAAACAAAATTTTGTGCTGACAAAAAAGCGGATAACAGAAAAAAAAACAACTTCAATTTCATCATTACAATTTTAGTTGATTAATCATTCTCGTAGTAGAATAATTTTTTTAATTTAAAGATTGGGAAAGAGGAATCAATATTTTACTCATACAATATAATAATCCTTACTCAATTGTCAACATTCTATATCAATATGAACTTCTTTGACTATTATAACTGTTCCTCCATTCTAACCTTCTGGACATGCGCCCAATAATAGTTGGTTTCAGTTCTTACCAAATCACCACAGGAATAGTAATTCGTGGTGTTTGCATAATAACATTGCGGAGCTGACATATCAAAACTATCATTAATTACAAGAAATGATTTCTCAATTGAATTTCTTTCAGAATTTTCTAAATAATTTGAATTTGAATATGCTAACCCACCAAAAAGCAAAAA
>ENA-UOVV01000139-UOVV01000139.1-compost-metagenome-genome-assembly--contig:-NODE-139-length-109263-cov-8.472291_pt1 | contig 109263 bp, 105 predicted proteins | sample MGYA00238155_ERZ761577 | MGnify/ENA primary metagenome ERZ761577 (study PRJEB28898, sample SAMN06268775) | compost metagenome | isolation source: Emeryville, CA | place: USA:Emeryville, CA | collected...
CGGTGTAGTCGTCAGCGGGCACGTAGATGGCCTGCAGCGACGTGATCGAGTGACCACGGGTCGAGGTGATGCGCTCCTGCAGCAGACCCATTTCGTCCGCCAGGTTCGGCTGGTAACCCACGGCCGAAGGCATACGACCGAGCAGGGTCGACACCTCGGAACCGGCCTGGGTGAAACGGAAGATGTTGTCGATGAACAGCAGCACGTCCTGCTTCTGCACATCGCGGAAGTACTCCGCCATGGTCAGCGCGCTCAGGGCGACGCGCAGACGCGTTCCCGGCGGCTCGTCCATCTGGCCGAACACGAGGGCGGTCTTGTCGAAGACGCCCGCGTCCTCCATCTCGTGGATCAGGTCGTTACCCTCACGGGTACGCTCACCCACACCAGCGAACACGGACACACCGCCGTGGTCCTGTGCCACACGCTGGATCATCTCCTGGATCAGCACGGTCTTACCGACACCTGCACCACCGAAGAGACCGATCTTGCCACCCTGCACATACGGGGTGAGCAGGTCGATGACCTTGATACCGGTCTCGAACAGCTGGGTCTTCGACTCCAGCTGGTCGAATGCCGGCGGCTTGCGGTGGATCGGCCAGCGCTCGGTGATCTCGATGGTCTCGCCCGGCTCGGCGTTGAGAACTTCACCGGTCACGTTGAACACGCGACCCTTGGTGACGTCACCAACCGGCACCGAAATCGGTGCGCCGGTGTCGCGGACTTCCTGACCGCGGACCAGACCGTCGGTCGGCTTCAGCGCGATGGCGCGGATCAGGTCGTCGCCGAGGTGCTGTGCGACCTCAAGCACCAGCTTGGTGGTGGTGCCATCCAGGGTGATGTCGGTCTCGAGCGCGTTGTAGATGTCGGGGATCGAGTCGTGCGGGAACTCGATGTCGACCACCGGGCCGGTAACGCGGGCGATGCGTCCGACCCCGGCCACGGCGGCGGCCTCAGCGGCAGCCTTCTTGGCGGCGGGCTTCTTCGCAGTTGCGGTTGCCATTGTCGTCTTCTTTCGTTCGGTCAGGTCAGGACGCCGAGCTCAGGGCGTCTGCGCCGCCCACAATCTCGGAAATCTGCTGCGTGATCTCGGCTTGGCGAGCGTTGTTCGCCAAGCGGGTGTACTCGTTGATGAGCTTGTCGGCGTTGTCCGTCGCGGACTTCATCGCCTTCTGCGTTGCGGCGTGCTTTGCGGCAGCGGACTGCAGCATGGCGTTGAACAGGCGGCTGCGGATGTAGACCGGCAGCAGCGCGTCCAGCACCGCGTCAGCGTTGGGCTCGAATTCGTAGAGCGGAAGCGGCTGGTCGTCACCCGGCTCTTCGACCCCGTCCACGACCTCGAGGGGCAGCAGACGCACCGTCTGCGGCTCCTGCGAGAGCAGGCTGACGAAGCGGTTGTAGACGAAGTGAATCTCGTCCACGCGGGCCTCGTCACCTTCAGGGGCGTTGAACGCTTCCAGCAGGGCGTCACCGAGCTCTTCAGCGGTCTGGAACTCGGGGTTGTCCGTGGAACCGATCCAGCTGCGCACGAAGGCCCGCTGGCGGAACTGGAAGTACCCCACTGCCTTGCGACCGACGAGGTAGTAAACCACCTGCTTGCCCTGTTCGCGCAGCAGGGTGGTGAGCTCTTCAGCCTCGCGGAGCACCTGCGAGTTGAACGCACCAGCCAGACCACGGTCCGAGGTGAAGATCACGACAGCAGCACGCTCGACAACCTGACGCTCAGTGGTGAGCGGGTGGTCGATGTTCGAGTAGCTGGCCACCGCCGACACGGCGCGGGTGACCGCGTTCGCGTACGGGGTGGACGCAGCCACGCGAGCCTGCGCCTTCTGAATACGGGAGGCGGAGATCAGCTCCATCGCCCGCGTGATCTTCTTCGTCGCGGTTGCGGAGCGGATCTTCTGCCGATAGACCCGAAGCTGAGCGCCCATACTTAGCGCTTCTTCCGGACGATCTTCTCCTGAGCAACCTCAGCCTCGTCGAGTGCCTCGGCAACCTCGGTGCCCACTGCGTTCAGCGGACGACCGTTGCCGGTGACGAAGCCAGCCTTGAACTCGGCGACCGCGGCCTCGAGGGCCTCAACGGTCTCGTCAGCAAGCTGACCCGAGTCGCGCAGGGTGGTCAGGATGGAGGTCTTGCGCTCCAGGTAGTCGAGCAGTTCGCGCTCGAAGCGCAGCACGTCCTCGACCGGCACGTCGTCGAGCTTGCCGGTGGTACCGGCCCACACCGAGACGACCTGGTGCTCGACCGGGTACGGGGTGTACTGCGGCTGCTTCAGCAGCTCAGTCAGGCGAGCACCACGCTCGAGCTGACGGCGGCTGGCAGCGTCGAGGTCCGAGGCGAACATCGCGAAGGCCTGCAGCGAACGGTACTGGGCCAGCTCGAGCTTCAACGTACCCGAGACCTTCTTGATGTGCTTCAGCTGAGCGTCACCACCGACACGCGACACCGAGATACCCACGTCGACTGCCGGACGCTGGTTGGCGTTGAACAGGTCGGACTGCAGGAAGATCTGGCCGTCGGTGATCGAGATCACGTTGGTCGGGATGTAGGCCGACACGTCGTTGGCCTTGGTCTCGATGATCGGCAGACCGGTCATCGAACCGGCACCCAGCTCATCGCTCAGCTTGGCGCAACGCTCCAGCAGGCGAGAGTGCAGGTAGAACACGTCACCCGGGTATGCCTCACGGCCCGGCGGACGACGCAGCAGCAGCGACACGGCACGGTAGGCCTCGGCCTGCTTCGACAGGTCATCGAAGATGATCAGGACGTGCTTGCCCTGGTACATCCAGTGCTGGCCGATGGCCGAACCAGTGTAGGGGGCGATGTACTTGAAGCCGGCCGGGTCGGAAGCAGGCGAGGCGACGATGGTGGTGTACTCCATCGCGCCGGCCTCTTCCAGGGCGCCCTTCACCGCGGCAATGGTCGAACCCTTCTGGCCCACGGCGACGTAGATGCAGCGAACCTGCTTGGTCGGGTCACCCGACTCCCAGTTCGCCTTCTGGTTGATGATCGTGTCGATCGCGATGGCCGTCTTGCCGGTCTGGCGGTCGCCGATGATCAGCTGGCGCTGGCCGCGGCCGATCGGGATCATGGCGTCGATCGCCTTGATGCCGGTCTGCAGCGGCTCGTGCACGCTCTTGCGCTGCATCACGCCAGGCGCCTGCAGTTCCAGGGCGCGGCGGCCGTCCGTCTCGATGGCGCCGAGGCCGTCGATCGGGTTACCCAGCGGGTCAACCACGCGACCGAGGTAGCCCTCACCAACCGGAACCGAGAGGACCTCGCCGGTGCGGGTGACTTCCTGGCCAGCGGCGATGCCGTTGAATTCACCGAGGATAACGACACCGATCTCGGTCTCGTCCAGGTTCAGGGCCAGGCCCAGGGTGCCGTCTTCGAAGCGCAGGAGCTCGTTCGCCATTGCGCCCGGCAGGCCCTCAACGTGGGCGATGCCGTCGGCGGCGTCGACCACGTGGCCGATCTCCGTCTTGGCCGCAGCACCGGGCTTGTAGCCGGCGGCGAAGTCCTTCAGCGCGTTCCGGATCTCGTCCGGGCTGATCGTCAGTTCTGCCATTGTTCTCGTCGTTTCCTTTTAGCCGTCTCAGCTGGCGAGCTGAAGCTTGAGTTCCCGCAAACGTGCCTGCACGCTGCCGTCGATGATGTGGTCACCAAGGTGGACGCGGACGCCACCGATCAGTGCCGGGTCAAGGGTGACCGCGACGTTCACGGGGCGACCCTGCTCGGCGCTGAGGGCATCCTCAAGGGCCTTCACCTGGGTCTTGCTCAGCGGGGTGGCCGATACCACTCGAGCGAGGTCTGCACCACGCTCATCGGCGACCACCTCAGCAGCGCGCTGCAGCACTGCGGTGTAGCGACGACCGCGCAACTGCTCGGCGAGGCCGCCAGCGATTGCGATCGTGGCCTTGGCGGCCTTGCCGTCGAGCAGACGCTCGATGATGCCGCGCTTGGCGGACGCGTCGCCGATGCTGCTGCTGAGCGTGAGCTCAAGCTCTGCGTCCGAGGAAATTGCCTCGGCCAGAGCCAGCAGTTCACCGGCGACGTCGTCACTTGCCTTGACATTGGCCAGTGCGCGAATGCCGAGTTCCTCGAGGGCCAGCGGCAGGTCCTTCGGAGCCGACCAGCGGCTCGCAACGGCGCCTTCAACCAGCGTCACGGCCGCAGCAGGCGCACCGTTGAGCACGCGGCCAAGCAGGTCGACCTTCCGTTGCACGTCCGTACCGGGGTCTGCCAGCACGCTGCGAAGCTGCACGGAAGAACCGATCAGCCGCGCTGCGTTCAGCAGCCCTTCACCAACCGCGGTGTCCTTCACCGCAACACCGGACAACTGTGCCCGGGCTGCGGCGAGGGCCGCTCGAGTTGCACTCGCCATGGCTTACTTGCCTGCCTTCACCTTGCTGTCGCTGCCGAGGTCCGCGAGGAAGCGGTCCACCACAGCACTTGCTGCCTTGTCGCTGGAGAGCTTCTCACCGAGGACGCTGCCAGCCAGGTCCAGGGCGAGGGTGCCGACCTCGGCGCGCAGGCTGATCAGTGCGGCCTGACGGTCCGCCTCAATCTGGGCTTGCGCGGTCGCGAGGATACGAGCGGCCTCATTCTGCGCCTGCTCCTTGAGCTCGGCGAGGATGGCCTGACCGTCACGGCGAGCCTCTTCACGGAGCTCGTTCGCGTCGGTGCGGGCCTGCTCCAGCTGCGCGGTGTACTGCGTCAACAGGGCCTGAGCCTCGGCCTGTGCGGCCTCCGCCTTGGCGATCCCGCCCTCGATGGCAGCGGCACGGTCGTCAGTGATCTGACGGAACTTCGGAAGCGCGTACTTCCAGAAGAACACGAAGATCAGCGCGGCCGGGACCAGCGACCAAACAATGTCGTAGACCGCGGGGATGAAGATACCGATGCCCGAAGGCGCGGTACCTTCCGCCGCAATCTCGAGAAGTTCGTTCGTCATGGATTTAGCCCAGGAAGAACAGTGCGACGCCGATCAGGGCGAGCAGCTCGGTGAATGCAATACCGAGGAACATGGTGGTCTGCAGGCGGCCAGCCAGCTCCGGCTGACGAGCCATCGACTCCACGGTCTTGCCAGCGACGATACCCACACCGATGCCCGGGCCAATCGCGGCGAGGCCGTAACCGATGGTGTTCAGGTTGCCCGAGATGTCGAATGCGATGTTGCTTTCCATAATGGTTCCCTTTCGTATGGGTCTTAGCCGCAAAGTTGCGGCGTGGTCTGTTGGGGGCTTAGTGGTGCTCGGAAGCAGACTGTTCGATGTAGGCGGCAGTCAGCAGGGTGAAAACGTAGGCCTGCAGCACAGCAACCAGCAGTTCGAACAGCGTGAAGGCAATGCCGGCAGCGAGGGTCACTGCGCCAATGCCGTAGAAGAAACCACCAGCGGTGAACACGAAGTAGTGCGTGGCGGCGAAGCAGAGCACTAGCAGCAGGTGGCCGACCATCATGTTCAGCGTGAGTCGGAGGGCCAGCGACAGCGGGCGGCTGATGAAGATGTTGATCAGTTCCACCGGCGTCAGGATGATGTACATGAACGGCGGAACGCCGGAGGGGAAGAGGCTGGCCTTCAGGAACTTCCAGCCACCGACCTCGCGGATACCGGCCCAGATGAAGGCGACGTAGGACACCAGCGCGAAGACCAGCGGCATCACGAACACCGAGGTGCTTGCAATGTTCAGGCCCGGAATGATGCCGGTGATGTTCATGGCGAAGATGCCCCAGAACATTGCAGTCAGCAGCGGCAGGTACTTCGGCCCGAGCTTCTCGCCCAGGGTGCCGTCGACGATCTGCGTCTTGACGACCTCGATGCCCATTTCGGCGAGGCTCTGGTGACGACCCGGAACACGCTTCATCGCGCGCAGACCCAGCCAGAAGAACAGCAGCAGTGCGGCGACCGCGATCAGGCGCACCAGAACGATGCGGTTCATCTCAAAGGGCGTGCCCTCGAAGAAGATCGCCGGCGGGAAGAATTCCGCCATCGTGGGGGCGTGGAAGCCACCCTCTTCCGCTCCACCTTCAGCGTCGGCGGCGAGCGTGAGAATCGAGGTCAATGCCAGCAAGAGTACTTCTCCAGGTCAGGACGGCTCACAGAGCATCTGTGAGACGCAGAACGGCCGGGGAGGATCGAGGCGCACTGGACATGACTGCTCGCAGTGCTCGAACCCCGCCTAGCCTAACAAGTTACGGGCGACTTCGGAAACCGGAGGGTCACTCCGTTGTTGCCGATTTTGCGCCGGACGACGACTCCAACTCGACGATCGGCTGTCGCGAGACCAGCACCATCCAGGTGTCGATGACGACGCTCCCCAAACCGCCGACAATGATGGTCACCAGCAGCGTCGGCGAGTGCATGAAGTCCTGGCCCCGAAGGAGCAGTGCCGCAATGAGCAGCACGATTGCCTTCAGCGCCCAGAAGCCGAGAATCGCAGCGTAGAAACCGGTCTCCCCCACCTTACGGCCAACGATCACACTGACCACGGTGAGGCCGCAGAATACAAACGCGATCCCGGCGCCGATCAGTCCACTGACCAGTCCGGACTGCCCCGCAATCAGATTGCCAGTTGCAGCGGCGATCAGACCGAGCACGACCGCAAATGCGGCCAATGCCCACAGCAGGCGGCGAAACAGGCGATCAGTGCTCGTCACGGGATTCCTTCGAGGTGGTGGTTTCGGTGGCGGAAGCGGCAGCGGCGGCGCGCCCCAGGGCTGCCACCTCTTCGAGCTGGGAGACCGAGGCCGTGCCGCGATTCAGATACCGGTTGATGCGACGCACCAGCACCGGCCAGACGGTGAACACACTACAGGCCAGGCCGCCGAAGATCAGGATCAGCCAGGCCCAGTCGGGGTCCGCAAAGACAAAGACGCTGAGCATCGTGCCGCACAGCAGCACGGTCCAGGCATAGAACACCAGCACGGCTCGCAGGTGCGGGTGGCCCAGATCCATCAATCGGTGATGCAGGTGTTGCCGATCGGCCGCGAAGGGGCTGCGACCTGCTCGCAGTCGCCGCCACACCGCCAACGCGAGGTCTAGCAGCGGTAGGAACAGAATGGCCACTGGCAGCAGCACCGGGATCAATGCCGGTACCAGGTCATTGGGTCCCAGCGAGGCAGCGTCCACCTGACCGGTGACTGCGATGGTCGAGGTCGCCATCAGCAGCCCCACCAGCATCGAGCCCGAGTCCCCCATGAAGATCTTCGCTGGCCGCCAGTTCCAGATCAGGAATCCGGCGCACGCGCCCACCAAGGCGGACGAGATCAGCGCGGCCAGGCTCGTCTCCCCCGCCCGCTCCGTGCGCTCGGCCAGCAGGTGGCTGTAGGTCAGGAAGGCGAGATTGGCGATGATGGCCACGCCCGCGACCAGCCCGTCTAGGCCATCGATGAAGTTCACTGCGTTCATGGTGATCACGACCGCGAGCACCGTCACCAGCACGCCGATCCAAGGCGCACCGATCACTCGGCCACCGATCGGAAGTGAGAGCAACTGCACGCCCTGCCAGGCCAGCAGCAGGGCGGCCCCGAGCTGGGCCGCGAGCTTCAAGGTCCAGTCCAAGTCGAAGAGGTCGTCAAGCACCCCCACAGCAACGATCATGACCGCCGCGCCGATCACCGCTGCCACGCCACCGTGTTCATCGAACGCCAGCGTGAACGCACCGGTCGGCACGGCCACCGCGAACGCTGCCAGGACTCCCGCCAGGATCGCCACGCCACCCAATCGTGGCGTCGGCGCAGTGTGCACATCCCGGTCTCGCACTTCAGGGGCGAGGTGGAATCGCTTCGACAGCCGAATAATCGGCCAGGTCAACACGCCTGTGACGACTGCCGCCACCCCCGCGACGAGCACGTACTGGATCACGGCGCTGGATCCGCCACAGCGTCGGCACCAAAGACCTCACGGAGCCGCTCGATGGAGACCGCGCCATCCCGCAACATGCGCAAGGGACCGCGATCGGAGACCCAGTCCACGGCATCGATGATGGTCGAGGCTGGCAGGTTCCCGGTGGGACCGGCGTCGAGGTAGACATCGACGCGGTCTCCCAATTCCTGGTACGCCTCAACAGCGGTCCGCGCGGCCGGATTGCCAGTGCGATTCGCCGAGGACACCGCCAGCGGCCCCGTCTCGGCCAAGAGTTCCCTGGTCAGCGTGTGGTCCGGGACGCGCAGGGCCACGGTGCCACGGGTCTCACCCAAGTCCCAGGCCAGCGAGGGCATCGCTGGCAACACGACGGTGAGGCCACCTGGCCAGAGTTCGGCCAGCGCTTCGCGTAGGGCATCCGGCACCGGGTCGGCCAGTGCCGACAAACCGGCCAAGCCGCTGATCAGCACCGGCGGTGGCTGCTGCCGACCGCGCCCCTTGGCCGCGAGCAGGGCTGCGACCGCATCAGGGTTGAAGGCGTCGGCAGCGATGCCGTACACCGTGTCCGTGGGGATGACGGCCAGGCCGCCGCGCCCCAAGGTTTGCCGTGCCTGGCGCACGCCAGCGAGCAACCCGGACGGGTCAGTGCAGTCAACGATTCGATCCATCGTGGACAGGATAGCCGAGGCTAGTGGTCGCCAGCCGAAGGCACATCGCGCAGCGCCAAGGTCGCCCGGTCGCGGCCGGTGAGGTCGCGTTCGGTCCGCGCCGCGAGGAAGCCGCGCTCGGTGAGGATCGAGCGAATCGCCTCGCCCTGCAATTCACCGTGTTCAATCACCAGCAGCCCGCCTGGGCGCAGCAATGCGGCCGCCCGCACGGTGAGCGCGCGCACCGCGTCCAGACCGTCAGCGCCGCTGTAAAGGGCTTCTGCGGGGTCAAACAGCCGCACCTCTGGGTCGCGCGGTACCATCCCGGTCGGCACGTACGGCGGATTCGAGATCACCACGTCCATGGTGCCCTCCTCCCCCGGCAACGCCGAGGCAAGGTCGCCGAGCACCAAGCGGCAGTTCGTCGCGCCCAGCCGGACGATATTCCGTCGCGCCCAGGTGTAGGCCAGGTGCGAGCGTTCCACGGCGGTCACCTCGGCATGCGGCACTTCGAGCGCCATTGCCAGCGCAATCGCGCCACTGCCGGTACCGAGGTCGACCGCGCGCGGCGTCGGCGAGGCCACCGCACGCAGCGCGTCGATGGCGTACTGCACGACGAGTTCCGTCTCGGGCCTCGGCACGAAGACGCCAGGGCCAACCGCGAGCTCGAAGCTGCGGAACGGCGCCAGGCCGGTGAGATGTTGTAAGGGGTGGCGCCGGGCGCGCTTGGCGACCAGGGCGTCGAATGCCTCGGCCTCGATCGGGTCCACGGTGCCACCGGTGATCGCGGCCAGGCGCACTTCCCCTCGACCGCGGCGCTGCACGCTGGCCAGCAGTAGTTCCGCATCGACCTCCGGCGAGCCGATGCCCGCCTGGCCAAGCGTTACGGCCGCCTCGGCGAGTAGCGCAGCAACGCTGCGCTCGGTGCCGCTCACTAACTGTCGCTCTCCCCGAGCGCCGCGAGCCTGGCCGCCTCATCCGCCTGGATGGCTGATTCGATGACCGGGCCGAGCGCGCCGTCCATCACCTGGTCCAGGTTGTAGGCCTTGTAGCCGGTGCGGTGGTCGGCGATACGGTTCTCCGGGAAGTTGTAGGTACGGATGCGCTCGGAGCGGTCCATGCCACGGATCTGGCTCTTGCGCGCGTCCGACGCCGCGGCGGCCAGTTCCTCCTGCTGCTTGGCAAGCAAGCGGGCACGCAGCACGCGGAGCGCTGCTTCCTTGTTCTGCAACTGGCTCTTCTCGTTCTGCATTGACACCACGATGCCAGTCGGGACGTGGGTAATCCGCACTGCCGAGTCGGTGGTGTTCACCGACTGACCGCCAGGGCCCGAGGACCGGTACACGTCGATCTTCAGATCGTTCATGTCGATCTCGACTTCTTCCGGCTCGTCCACTTCCGGGAACACCAGCACGCCAGTCGTCGAGGTGTGGATGCGGCCTTGCGACTCGGTCACCGGGACGCGCTGCACCCGGTGCACGCCACCCTCGTACTTGAGGCTGGCCCAGACGCCCTCGGCCGGATCGGTGGCGTTTGACTTGATCGCGATCTGGACGTCCTTGTAGCCGCCGAGGTCGGATTCGTTCTTATCGAGCAGTTCCACCTTCCAGCCGCGGGAGGCCGCGTATTGGGTGTACATGCGCAGCAGGTCGGCGGCGAAGAGCGCACTCTCGGCGCCACCTTCACCACCCTTGATCTCCATGATCACGTCGCGGCCGTCATCCGGGTCGCGCGGAATGAGCAGTCGGCGCAGCCTGGCCTCGGCCTCATGCAGTTGCTCTTCCAGGCCGGGGATCTCGGCCGCGAACGACGGGTCTTCCGAGGCGAACTCACGTGCCGCCTCGAGGTCGGCCTTCAGTTGATTGACCGCGTTGTAGGCGTTGACCACGCCGCTGAGTTCCGCATAGCGGCGACCGAGCTTACGGGCGCGGCCAGCGTCCGCGTGCACTGCGGGGTCAGCGAGCTGCGCCTGCAGCGCGGCGTGCTCCTCGAGCATGGGCTGAATCGGATCCGACACCGTTGCAAACTTCCTGTTGTGGGGATGTATGGGTGCGCAAACGGCCCCGCCGGTGGCGGGGCCGAATGGCAACCTTAGTCGTCCTTGGCGCCGTTACCCTGCGGCAGCGACTTCTGAACCTGAACCAGGAACTCAACGTTACTGGCGGTCTCCTTGAGCTTGCCGAGGACAATCTCGAGCGCGTTCTGCGGGTCGAGGCCGGCCAGTGCGCGGCGCAGCTTCCAGGTGACCTTGACCTCGTCGGGGCCGAGGAGTGCCTCTTCGCGACGGGTGCCCGACGCGTTCACGTCGACCGCAGGGAAGATGCGTTTGTCGGCGAGCTGACGGCTCAGGCGCAGTTCCTGGTTGCCGGTGCCCTTGAACTCTTCGAAGATCACTTCGTCCATCTTCGAGCCGGTCTCCACCAGCGCGGTCGCGATGATGGTCAGCGAACCGCCGTTCTCGATGTTGCGCGCAGCACCGAAGAACTTCTTCGGCGGGTAGAGCGCACTGGCATCCACGCCGCCCGAGAGGATGCGGCCGCTGGCCGGGCTGGCCAGGTTGTAGGCACGACCAAGTCGGGTGATCGAGTCGAGCAGCACGACGACGTCGTGGCCAAGTTCGACGAGGCGCTTGGCGCGCTCGATCGCAAGCTCGGCAACCGTGGTGTGGTCCTCGGCAGGACGGTCGAAGGTCGAGGCGATGACCTCACCCTTGACCGTGCGCTGCATGTCGGTGACCTCTTCGGGGCGCTCGTCCACGAGCACGACCATCAGGTGCACCTCGGGGTTGTTCACGCTGATCGCGTTGGCGATCTGCTGCAGCACGATGGTCTTCCCGGCCTTCGGCGGCGCGACGATCAGGCCGCGCTGACCCTTACCGATCGGAGCCACCAGGTCGATGATGCGAGCAGTGACCTTGGCTGGCTCGGTCTCGAGGCGCAGACGCTCGTTCGGGTACAGCGGGGTGAGCTTCGAGAACTCGACGCGATCCGCCGCCTGCTCTGGGGTGAGGCCATTGATGGTGTCGATCTTGACCAGGGCGTTGTACTTCTGACGGCTCTGGTCACCCTCACGCGGCTGGCGGATGGCACCGAGAATGGCGTCACCCTTCCGCAGGTTGTACTTCTTGACCTGACCGAGGGACACGTAGACGTCGGTCGGGCCGGGCAGGTAGCCGGTGGTGCGCACGAAGGCATAGTTCTCAAGAATGTCGAGGATGCCGCCGACCGGGATCAGGACATCGTCCTCCGAGATCTCCGGCTCACCGTCGTCGTTGCGCGCGCGCTTGTTGCGGTCTCGATCACGGTTACGGTTGCGGTTGCGGCCGTTCTCACGACGCTGCTGACGGCCCTGGCCGTCGCCGCCCTCGTTGCTCTCGCCGGACTCGGCATTGTCGCCGGACTCGGCATTGTCGCCGGACTCCGCCGCGGGCGCGGACTGCTTCTTCTTACCGTTGTTCTTGCGGGTCGACGGCTCCGCGGCCTCGCTGTTGTCGTCAGCCGCGAGGGCATCGGTGCTGCTCTGGGCGTCGTCGTTCTGCTCGCTCGCCTCGGCCTTCTTGCCGCGGCCCCTCGGGGCGCGAGTCGAAGCAACCGACTCGAGAGCTGCTTCCAGCACGCTCTCGGTGGCGGCAACCGTCTCGGCAGCGGGCTTCGTTGCCCTGCGGCTCCGACGGACGACCGGCGCAGCAGCCTCGGCAGTCGCCTCGGCAACTGCAGGGGCGTCAACCGAAGCCGGCGCCGACGTCTCAGGAGCGCTCACCGGCTGCTGTGCCGGGGCTTCGGGAGTCTGTTCGTTTTCCATCTGGGGTGAATCCTCACATTGGCATACATGTGCAATGAACCAGGCGGCGGTGGAGTCGGATCAGTGGTGAGTACTGCAAGAACTAAGGAACGCACGAGTCATGATTCGGTGCGTACCACTGAAAACAATCCGCTATCCCCCGCGGCCTGTTCACCCAGCGCTGGTGGAACCGTGAGGTTCTGTCAGCCTGAAACTGGGTGTGCCACAACTGTAGCACCCTTAAGATCGATCGCCAGCATGTGCGCCTGCCAGTCTGGCGAGTGCGTTGCCACCAGTTCGGCCGCCTGCACCCGCTGTCCCGGGTCGCTGGCCAGTACCAGCACCGAGGGACCCGCGCCCGAGACCACCGCCGGGAACCCCGCGGCACGCAAGGTAGCCACGAGTTCCGAGGTGGCCGGCATGGCGCTGGCCCGATAGTTCTGATGCAGCCGGTCCTCGGTCGCATCCAGCAGCAACTCGGGGCTCTGCAGCAGCGCGGCGACCAGCAGCGCCGATCGTGACACGTTGAAGATCGCGTCCTTCGCGGGCACCTCGGTCGGCTGCAAGCTGCGCAGCGCATTCGTCGACTTACGCTCCTGCGGCACCAGCACCAGCGGCGAGACGCCACGGTGCACCTGCAGCTTCTTGGACTGCGGGCCGTCAACGCCGAGCCAGGCAATGGTGAGCCCACCGAAGAGGGCAGGTGCCACGTTGTCCGGGTGCCCCTCGAGTTCCGTGGCGTACGCCAAAAGCTGCTGCTCCGAGAACTCGGTGATCCCACTCAGCAGGCCCGCCGCCGCAACAATGCCGGACACGATCGCAGCGCCGGAGGATCCCAGGCCGCGGCCATGCGGAATCGCGTTGCGCGCCTCAACCTGGAAGCCGATCTGGTCCAGGTCCGACAGGTAGTCACGCAGGACACGCGCCATCGAGGCGATGACGATATTGCTGCCATCGGTCGGGACTTCGCCCTCACCGACGCCATACACGGTCACACTCGCGGCAACGCCGTCAACCGGTGGGTGCACTGCCTCGGCAGCAACCACCTGCACTTCGAGCTCGTCGTAGATTGACAGCGCCAGGCCGAGCGTGTCGAAGCCCGGCCCCAAGTTCGCAGCCGTGGCCGGGACGCGCACCGAAACGGCGCGGCCCAGCAACGCGGAGGCGGAGGTTCCTTCGGTCATGCCCCAGTCCCGGTCGCCCGCAGGCCCAGGACCTCCGCGATGGCAGCGGTGTCCACCGGCACGCTGGTCGGCGAGACGTCGCTGCCGTCCTTCGCGCGCAGTGCCCACTGCGGGTCCTTCAGGCCGTGACCGGTGACGGTCAGCACCACGGTGGCACCGGCCGGGATCACGCCTGCGTCCGAACGCTCGAGCAGACCCGCGACGCTGATCGCGCTGGCCGGCTCGACGAAGATGCCGACCTCGGCCGACAGGATGCGGTGCGCCTCAAGGATGCGCTCGTCGTCAATGGCGCCGAAGAAGCCGTCGCTGTCATCGCGGGCAGCCAGAGCCAGCTCCCAGCTCGCCGGGTTGCCGATGCGGATCGCGGTGGCGATGGTGTCCGGGTTCGGCACCGGGTGACCGAGCACGATCGGGGCGCTGCCAGCGGCCTGGAAACCGAACATGCGCGGCAGCTTCGTCGTGGCGCCGCGATCGAGTTCTTCGCGGTAGCCGCGGTGGTAGGCAGTGTAGTTGCCAGCGTTGCCGACCGGCAGCAGGTGGAAGTCGGGGGCGTCGCCGAGGACCTCGACGACCTCAAAGGCGGCGGTCTTCTGGCCCTCAATGCGGTCGTTGTTCACCGAGTTCACCAGGTGCACCGGGTAACCAGCAGCCAGTTCGCGCGCGATGTCGAGGCAGTCATCGAAGTTGCCCTGCACCTGCAGCAGCTGCGCACCGTGCGCGATGGCCTGGGCCAGCTTGCCCATGGCGATCTTGCCTTCCGGCACCAGCACGGCGGCGGTGATCCCAGCGTGGGTAGCGTAGGCCGCGGCCGAGGCCGAGGTGTTGCCGGTCGAGGCACAAATGACGGCGCGGGCGCCGGCCTCGACCGCCTTGGTGACGGCCATGGTCATGCCGCGGTCCTTGAAGGAGCCGGTCGGGTTCATGCCCTCGTACTTCACGAACACCTTGGCACCGGTGCGAGCAGACAGTGCCGGCGCCGGGATCAGCGGCGTGCCACCCTCACCGAGGGTGACCACCGGGGTCTTCTCGGTGACGTTGAGTCGGTCGGCATACTCGTGGATGACACCACGCCACTGACGGGAAACGATCTTGCCTTCGGCGCTCATGATTAGCCTTCCACTCGGAGCACGGAACTCACTTCGCTCACCACGGCGGAGCCGCGCAGGCGCTCCACGGTCTTGGCGAGGTCCGCTTCCAGAGCGGCGTGAGTAACCACTACCAGGGTCGCGTCAGGGGCGTCGTCGAGCGTGGTCTGCTCGACGGCCTCGACGCTGACACCCAGGTCGCGGAAAATTGCAGCAACTTCGGCCAGCACACCCGGCTGGTCCACCACGCGCAGCGTGATCTGGTAGCGCGTGGTCACGGCCTCGATGCCGAGGATCGGCAGCGCGCCATTGGTCGATTCGGCCACACCCGGGCCACCGGCGAGGTGGCGGCGAGCCGCCGAGACCACGTCACCCAGCACGGCCGATGCGGTCTGGGTGCCACCAGCGCCCGCACCGTAGAACATGAGCTGCCCGGCGGCCTCCGCCTCGACGAAGATCGCGTTGTAAGCGCCGCGCACCGAGGCGAGCGGGTGCTTCAGCGAGATCAGCGAGGGGTGCACGCGCACGGACACGGCCTCATCCCCGTTGTCCTGCACGATGCGCTCGGCGATGGCGAGCAGCTTGATCACGTAGCCAGCGCGGCGGGCGGCCTGCGCCTGCTCGAGCGTGACCTTGGTGATGCCTTCACGGTGCACAGCGCTCTCAGGCACGGTGGTGTGGAAGGCGAGGCTGGCCAGGATGGACGCCTTCTGTGCAGCGTCGAAGCCTTCGATGTCCGCGGTCGGGTCGGCCTCGGCGTAGCCCAGCTCAGTGGCCTTCGCGAGGGCCGCCTCGGCGCTGTCACCGAAGGAGTCGATCCGATCGAGGATGTAGTTGGTGGTGCCGTTGACGATGCCGAGGATGCGCTTGACGCGGTCACCGGCGAGGCTGTCACGCAGCGGGCGAATGATCGGGATCGCACCACCCACCGCGGCCTCGTAGTAGAGCTGGGCGCCGACCTGCTCGGCGGCGGCGAAGAGTTCGGGACCGTGGGCGGCCAGGAGGGCCTTGTTGCCGGTGATCACGTCTGCACCGGAACCCAGGGCCTGCAGAATCAGGGTACGGGCCGGCTCGATGCCACCGATCAGTTCGATCACGATGTCCGCGCCGTGGATCAGTGCCTCAGCGTCCTCGGTGAGCAGTTCCTGGGGCACGCCGGGGCGCGGCTTCGAGGCGTCGCGCACGGCGACGCCCACCAGTTCCAGTTCGGCACCAATGCGGCTGGCGAGTTCCTCGCGCTGCTCGGTCAACAGACGTGCGACCTCGGCGCCAACGTTTCCGGCACCAAGCAGGGCGACGCGCAGGTTGCGGTAGCGAATCATGCGGGGGTTCCCTCCAAGGGCACCTCGCCGTCACGGCGCAGCAGATCCGCAATCGTCTCGCGCCGAACCAGCGTTCGTGCAGAACCGTCGCGTACCGCCACCACCGCAGGCCGGCCGAGGTAGTTGTAGTTGCTTGCGAGCGACCAGCAGTATGCGCCGGTGGCCGCTACAGCCAGAATATCGCCCCGGACGAGGTCCGCGGGCAGCCAGTCGTGCTGGACGACAATGTCACCGCTTTCGCAGTGCTTCCCGACGACGCGAACCAGGGCCGGTTCGGCGTCCGATCGACGCGAGGCGAGGCGCACGTGATAGTCGGCCTCGTAGAGCGCCGGACGGGCGTTGTCGCTCATGCCGCCGTCGACGCTGACGTAGCGCCGGGTAGCCGAGCCACCATGGTCGAGCGGGACCTCGACGTCCTTCTGCTCCCCCACCGTGTACAGCGTGATGCCGGCCGGTCCGATGATGGAGCGTCCGGGCTCGACCGCGATCGCGGGCACGGGGATCTCCAGTGCCTGGCACTCGCGCGCGACGATGTCGGCGAGGGCGTCGGCGAGGTCCTCAATCGGGGTCGGGTCGTCACCGGGCAAGTAGGCGATCCCGAAGCCACCGCCCAGGTTCAGTTCCGGCACCTCGCCACCGGCGAGCAGGTCCGCGTGCACCAGCAACAGCCGCGCGGCGGATTCAGCGAAGCCCGCGGCTCCGAAAATCTGTGACCCAATGTGTCCGTGCAGACCCAGGAAGCGCAGATGCGCCGAGGCTCGAATCGCCGCCACTGCCTCGGCCACGGCGGTCAGCGGGATGCCGAACTTCTGGTCCTCACGGGCCGTCGCCAAGTACTCGTGCGTGTGCGCGTGCACACCCGTGTTGACGCGCACGCGAACGCCCTGCACTACACCGTGGCGTTCGGCGACGGCGGCGATACGGTGGATCTCGCCCAACGAGTCCGCCACGATCGCGCCCACGCCGCGCGTGACCGCCAGTTCCAGTTCAGCGTCGGACTTGTTGTTGCCGTGCAGGCCAATGCGGGCAGGGTCCACGCCAGCGGTGAGTGCAACGGTGAGCTCCCCCTCAGTGGAGGTGTCGATGGCGAGGCCTTCCTCAGCCATCCAGCGGGCCACCGCCACGGTGAGGAACGCCTTCCCCGCGTAGTACACCTTCGCGTGCGTGCCGATGCGTTCGGCGGCGACGTTGAAGGCACGCACGGTTCGAGCGGCACGCCTGCGCGCATCCGCCTCATCCACCACGTACAGCGGGCTGCCGTACTCCGCCAGCAACTGCTGGGCCGAGATGCCACCCACGGTCAGGGCACCGTCAGCGTCGCGCGCGGCCGTGCTCGGCCAGACCTTGGGGTCCAAGCCGTTCACATCGTCCGGAACGGTCAACCACGCCGGAGCGAGGGGGTTGGTCATCACAGTCTCTTTCCGAGGCACGCGTGCGGCATCAGTCGCCGGGAATGGCGACGATCCACTCTATCGGGCAGGGCCCGGCGGAGGTCAGTTACATCCGTTCTGGGGCCGAGACACCGATCAACTCAAGCGCATTGCGCAGCACCTGGGCGGCCGCGTCGTTCAGCCAGAGACGAGTGTGGTGCACCGGCTCGACCGGCTCCTCGCCGACCGGCAGCACGCGGCAGGCGTCGTACCAGCGGTGGTAGGCAGTAGCCAGGTCCTCGAGGTACCGGGCGATGCGGTGCGGCTCGCGCAGTTCGGCAGCCTGCTTGACCACACGCTCGTAATCCGCGAGCTGACCGAGCAGCTCGGTTTCGGTGTCGTGGGTGAGCGTCTCGGGCGCGAACACTGAGCGATCGATGCCCGCCGCAGCAGCATTGCGAGCAACGGCCGAGGTGCGCGCGTGTGCGTACTGCACGTAATACACCGGGTTGTCGTTCGACTTCGAGCGCAGCTTCTCGCCATCGAGGTTCAGCGGCGAGTCCGCCGGGTAACGGGCCAGCCAGAAGCGCAGCGCGTCAGCACCGACCCATTCCAGCAGGTCGTCGAGTTCGATGATGTTGCCGGCGCGCTTGGACAGCTTGGCGCCGCCGAGGCTCACCAACTGCCCGATGAGCACCGTGATGTTCACGTTCGGGTCATCGCCCGCGGCACCGGCGACGGCCTTGAGCCGCTGCACATAGCCGTGGTGGTCTGCACCGAGCAGGTAGATCTTCTCGAAGTAGCCGCGGTCGTGCTTGCTGAGATAGTAGGCAGCGTCGGCAGCGAAGTACGTGTAGATGCCGTTGCCCCGAGTGATAACGCGGTCCTTGTCGTCACCGAAGGCGGTGGTGCGAACCCAGACCGCCCCATCCTCTTCATAGACGTGGCCCTGCTCGCGCAGGCGCTCGATGGCCTGCTCGATCGGGCTCACACCCGTGGCCGGGTCCGGCGTGTGCAGCTGTCGTTCGGAGAACCAGACGTCGAAGTGGACCCGGAAGTTGTCCAAGGAGGTGCGGATCTCGCCGAGCTGCTGCTGATAGCCGATCTCGCGGGCAACCACGATCGCCTCGTCGTGCGGCAGGTCCAGCAAGTCCGGGCGCTGCTGCAGGGCCAGCTTGCCGAGGGTCTGGATGTACTCGCCCGGGTAGCCCCCTTCCGGCGTGGGCTCGCCCTTGGCAGCCGCCAGCACCGATGCACCAAAGGCGTCCATCTGCGCGCCGGCGTCATTGATGTAGTACTCGCTCACCAGGTTCGCACCCGAGGCCTTCAGGATGCGCGCCAGCGAGTCGCCGAGCGCTGCCCAGCGAGTGTGGCCGATGTGGAGCGGACCGGTGGGGTTCGCGGACACGAACTCGAGGTTGATGCTCTGTCCGGCGAGCACATCGTTGCGACCGTAGTCGGCACCCGCCTCGACGATGGACTTCGCCAATAGACCGGCGGCCGCAGCGTCCAGCGTCAAGTTGATAAAGCCGGGGCCTGCGATGTCCGCCGAGGCGACCCCGTCGATGGCGGCGAACTCCCCCACCAGCGCTTCAGCCACCTCGCGCGGCGGCTTACCGACGCGCTTCGTCAGGCGCATTGCGACGCTGGTGGCCCAGTCGCCGTGGTCGCGGTTGCGCGGCCGCTCCAGGGCAATGTCGTCGAGGGTCACCGTCACCTCGGCCCCGTCAGTCAGAGTAGTCAGCACCGCATTCGCGCGGTCGAGCAGGGCAGCGGCCAGTTCCTCGGGAGTCACGAGGGTCGATTCTATCGGGGTTGGCTGCACAGACCCACCGAGGCGGATGGTAGGGTTACTTTCGCGTCACCCGCCTCCGTAGCTCAGCGGATAGAGCACTGGCTTCCGGTGCCAGGGGTCGGGGGTTCGAGTCCCTCCGGGGGCGCAAACCAACAGCGACTGTCATTGACAGTCGCTGTTTTGGTGTTCGCTTGCGATCTCTACTCCTCCGGGTGGCCCAATGCGGTCGGGGCCAGGAAGAAGTAGCCAGCGATGACGAACAGTCCGGCGCTCACCCACCCGAATGCTGGCACGAGGCCAGAGTCGGTGATCACTGGAAAGTCCAACAGCGCCAGCGCCTGTAATCCGATCGCCGCCACGATGACCCAGAGCCCGAGCACCCGCGTGGTCGCCGCGTCAGCACTGGACCCGGCGTAGACCGCGCAGACGGCCAGCAGCACGGTCGGCACCAGCAGGGCAACACCGCTCAGAGGCACCTGCAGCGCACCCATCGCCAGCAACAGCGCTACCAGCACGAACAGCATGGCCGACAGACGCGCGATGAGTTGGCCTCGCGGCTTGTGCGTCACGGCTCCGGACTGGCCAGTGCTGCCGAGCGTCACGCGGTACGTGGCCACGAGGACCGCCAGCAAGGCGAGGGCCATGAAGGCCTCGCGCAGCACCGGGCCAATGATCGCTGGAAGGTACGCCAGCAACAGCAGTGCGGCCCCCACGAAGGTGACGGGCCCGGCAAAGTCGCGCTTCGCCTGCGGGTCGAGGTCGGAATTAAGGTCGTGGTCTGCACTGGTCACGTGGCCCACAGTAGCGATCTCGTCTCGTTGGAATCAAAGGATTCGGTACCGTAGAGTCCGGCGGGGCCGAGGATGCGCCAGCGCCCAGCCAGGAAGCTGCTTGTTCCAACAACTTATTCTTGGGAATACGCGTCGGACTTTTGGCGTTATCTGACTCGGGCCGACCATTTGCCCGCACGACCTACGGGCGCGTTCGCGCCATCACTTCAGAAGGAGCATGCTTCAGTGAGCACCTACCGCATCGGCGTCATCGTCGGCAGCCTCTCCCGCAACTCGATCAACCGCCAGCTGGCGCGCGCACTCGAGAAGCTGGCCCCGGCCACGATGGAGTTTGAGGAGATCGAGATCGGCAACCTGCCGCTGTACAACCATGACTTCGATGGTGACGGCTGGCCCGAGGCCGCCACGGCGTTCAAGGAGCAGATCAACAGCAAGGACGGCTACCTGATCGTCACTCCCGAGTACAGCCGCTCGATCCCGGCCGCACTGAAGAACGCACTGGAGTACGTGGCCCGTCCCTACGGCCAGAACTCCTTCAACAACAAGCCGGTGGCGGTAACGGGTACCTCGATGGGTGCCATCTCGACTGCGGTTGCCCAGCAGCACTTGAAGACCATCCTGAGCCACCTGAACGCGCAGACCTTTGGTCAGCCGGAGGCCTTCGTGCAGTTCCTGCCGAGCCTCATCGATGCTGACTACAACGTCACCAATGAGGGCACCAAGGAGTTCCTGAACGGGTTCCTGGCCGCATTCGAGCAGTTGCTCACCCGCGCCGCCAAGTAAAACGGCTTAGCATGGTGGCCGAGGACACAGCAGTGTCCTCGGCCACCAATGACGGGAGGCACCCCATGAGCGACACCGTGCAGCGCAACGTCGAGGCTCGCCGCTTCGAACTGATCCGTGACGGCGTCGTCGCGGGATTCATCGACTACCGCGAGCGTGACGACAACCAGATCTGGTTCACGCACACCGAGGTGGACGCTGCCTTTGCGGGGCAAGGCCTGGCCACGATCCTGACGCAGGGCGCCGTCGAAGACGCCCTCGCTGATCCAGACGCGGTGCTCGTCCCTGCCTGCCCCTACACCCGCACCTGGCTCAAGAAGCACCCCGAGTTCGCGGATCGCGTCGACGAGTCGCCGCTGCCGCCCGAATCCGAGCACAGCTAGCCATCATGAGCAACCTGGCGGCGCACCCGGACGAGTCCTCGCTGCTCGGCGATGTCTGCCTGCAGCCGGAACTCCACCTGGTGCCGGCCCGTGAGGTACCCCTCGGTGGCATCCGCGCCATCACGGTGCGACGCACCCTGCCCGACCGCACCCTGCCGGTCGTTGGCCCCTGGTGCTTCCTCGATGCGTTCGACTCCGAGGTAGACGCCATGGCGGTGCTTCCCCACCCACACACGGGGCTGCAGACCGTCACCTGGCCGCTGGATGGCGAGATTCGCCACCGCGATAGCTTGGGCTCCGACCTGGTGCTGCGCCCCGGTCAACTGAACCTGATGACCAGTGGCCGCGGTATCGCGCACTCCGAGTTCAGCCTGCCCGCGACTGGGCGGCTGCGCGGACTCCAACTCTGGGTAGCGCTCCCCCCGGAGGCCGCAGACGGTGCAGCTTCCTTCGATCACTACGACGCCCTCCCGGCCGTGACTGGCCCTGGATTCGAGGGCATGGTCATCATGGGCGAATTCGCTGGCGTCGCCTCGCCCGCCCGGACCTTCTCGCCGCTGGTGGGTGCCGAACTGCGGCTGACGGCTGCCGACACAGCCCTGCCGCTGCGGCCGGATTGGGAGTACGCCCTCATGGTCATCGACGGGGACGCGACCTCGGCACCGGCAGTGATCGAGGGCGAGGCCACCCTTGCACCGGGAGCGCTGCTCTTCCTCGGTCGCGGACGCGAGGCCGTCAGCGTGGCCGGCGCCGTCGGCGCACGTCTGCTGCTGCTCGGCGGCGCACCGCTGGCCGACGATCTGGTGATGTGGTGGAACTTCGTCGGGCGCAGCCATGAAGAGATCCTTGCTGCTCGAGATGCCTGGGAATCCGGCTCCGACCGCTTCGGTTCGGTTGACGGGCACGACGGCCTGCGCATCCCGGCACCACCGATGCCGAACGTCCGCCTGACCCCACGCCGCCGCCGCGGTCCGCTCGCCGCTCACCCCACCGGTGGCAGCAATCCCTCAGCGGGCTGATAGGAAGCCGGCGAGCTGAGCCGATAGATTCGAAGGCATGGATCGCTCTGCACTCCCTGCCCCGGTCGGCCCACACACCGTGTCAGTACAACCCACTCGTACGGCACGTGTAGTCCGCACCTGCGGGGCGCTGCTTGGCGTCTCCATGGCACTGGCAGGCTGTGCCCCCGCCGAGCGTCCGGGCATCGACCAGCGACCAAACCAGCCGCAGGCCACTCCGGAACAGCCAGTGGCAGAGCCCGACCCGACATCGGCGTATGCAGACGGCAACTACCAGGCCAGCGCCACCTATCGCGCCCCGAGCGGCAACGACGAACCAGTGAGCGTGGCACTGACCCTGCAGGGCGGTGTGATCACCGACATCACCGTCACCCCGGGCGCCCACCACCCGACTTCAATCCAGTACCAGACCAAGTTCGCTGGCGGCATCGCTCAGGTCGCCGTTGGTCGGGCTATCGACAGCTTGCAGGTCACCCGCGTGGCCGGGTCGTCCTTTACCAGCGGCGGCTTCAACAAGGCCATCGAACAGATCAAGTCGGACGCCCTTGGCGGGTAGTTGGCGCTTCGAGGCCATCGGCACGGTGTGGACCATCGACACCGAGGCCAACCTCACTCCCGCCACGCAGCAGGCCGTCACCGCCTGCATCGACGAATTCGACCAGGCCTGGTCCCGGTTCCGCCCCGACTCCCTCGTCTCAATCGCGCGCGAATCCGGCGCGCCCGTGGATGTGCCGGCATCATCGGCGCGGCTGCGAGACCTGTTCCAGCAGCTCGCCGAGGTCACTGACGGCGCGCTCTCGGCCGCCGTGGGTGGACAACTCGAGGCGCTCGGCTACGACACCGAGTATTCGCTTGGCCGCACGCCCTCGGTCGATGCACCGCTTCGGACCGACCTGGGCACCATCGTGCGCTGGGATGACCGCATCCTGCAGGTCGCGCCCGGCACGCTGCTCGACGTCGGTGCCGTCGGCAAGGGGCTGCTGGTGGATCTCGTCGCCACGGTGCTGTTCAAACACGGTCACCGCAGCTACACCGTCGACGCCGGCGGCGACCTGGCGATCGCGGGCCGGACCGAGCGGGTCGCTCTGGAGGATCCGAGCGATCCCAGCTTGGCCATCGGGGTGATCGAGGTGCGCGACCGCGCGATTGCTGCCTCAGCGACGAACCGCCGCCGCTGGACCACAGCGGATGGCCGCGAGGTGCATCACGTGCTCGATGCTCGCACTGGCCTGCCGGTGACCGATGTCCTAGCGACCTGGGCCATCGCACCGGATGCGGCGAGCGCGGACGCCCTCGCCAGTGCCCTGTTCTTCTGCTCCGCGATCGAGCTGCCCCAACGCTGGGGCCGCGATGTTGAGTGCGCCCGGCTGCTCCCGGGAAATCTGATCGAATATTCGCCCGGGTTTAGGGAAGCATGGTTGCTATGACGAGGTTGTTGCGACTCCTTGGCGGCATGTCGATGTATCGACAGGTCACGATCAGTCTGGCCCTCATTGCTGGACTGACGGTGGCGCTGGCCGCCTGGCCGGTGGGCGCCGACGAAGCGGCGCTGGTGGGATTCCTGCCGAGTCAATTGCTTGCCTCGCTGGGAACGCTGCTGGCAGCCAGCCTGCTCGCCAACTGGATCGCGGGCCTGATCACGCAGACGAGGCCGCATCATGAGTCCGCGCTCATCACCGGCCTGCTGCTGTACTGCATCGCCTTCCCCACCGACGAGTTGCCGTCACTGCTCGGCCTGGCGGTGCTGGCCTTCATCGCCGTGGCATCCAAGTGGGCGATTGCGGTGGGTGGCCGGCACCTGCTGAACCCAGCTGCCGCAGGAATGGTGGCGATGAGCGTGGTGACAAGCCTGACTGGTTGGTCCACGATTGACGGCCCAGTCCGCCCCACGTTCGGCGCCTGGTGGATCGGCTCGCCGGTGCTGCTGCCAGGGGTCGCCGTGCTCGGTGGGCTGTTGGTGTGGCGTCTGAAGGCCTGGTGGCCAGCAGCCTCGTACGCCATCGTCGCCATTGCGACCGCGACCGTCAGCATCGCGCAGTTCGAACAGCCACTCCCTGCGCTCTGGCTGGCACTCGGCTCCAGCCCGATCCTCTTCGCTGCCGCATTCATGATCACCGAGCCATTGACGCTGCCGGCCCGTCACTGGCAGCAAGCGGTCGTGGCTGCAGTCGCAGCATTGGTGGCCTTCACGCCATGGTCGCTGGGTCCGTTCTTCGCCTCGCCGGAACTTGGCATCGTGGTCGGAAACGTGCTCGCCTTCGTGCTCAGCCCGCGCCGCGCAATGGCGCTGCGGCTGGAGCGCAGTCAGCGGCTCAGTCCCCGCAACGTGGAACTCGCGTTGACGCCGCTGCCTTCGGCGCTGGGTCGACCGCGCTTCATCGGCGGCAGCTACCTTGAGTTGCACTTGCCGCACCGCGGCACCGACTTCCGCGGCAGTCGACGCGCCTTCAGTATCACGTCGGCGGCCGACGATCCCGAGGTCCGTGTCGCGATCCGCGTCGACGAGCGTTCCAGTAGTTTCAAGCGTCGCCTGATGGCCCTCGAACCGGGCACGGTGCTGCGCGCGACCTGGGTCGGCGGTGATTTCGCATTGCCAAAGGGCAAGGTATTGCTGGTGGCCGGCGGCATTGGCATTACGCCGTTCCTCGGTCAGCTGGCCGATGCCGCCAGTCAGCGCGAGGACCTCAGCCGCGTCACACTGATGTACCGTGCCAGCGTGGCCGATCAGCATGTCGCCCTCGACCGCCTCGCCGCGGCCGGCGTTCGCGTCATTCTCAGCGGCGCACCGGTAGACGGAGCGCTTCCCGAGGGTTGGCAGCACGCCGGTGCGGAACGGATTCAGGCAGCGCAGTTGCTGGAGCTTGTGCCAGACCTTGCTGAGCGCCGGGCCCTGGTCGCAGGGCCGCCCGCGTTCATCGCTGCCTGGCGCTCCATGCTGCGCGGCATGGTTCGTGGTCGAGTACGCACCGACGCCTTCGTCGGGTACTAGGCCGACATGCCGGTGGGGACCGACCCAAGAGCCGGTCCCCACCGATAGGTGTGACTTAGCGCTCGAACTTCCCGTTGAGCACGTACAGCACGCCGGTGACCAGCACCGAGAGGGTGACACCCCAGATCACCCAGTCAGCCAGCAGCGCCTGCGCCGGGATCCAGAGGCCGATCGCGTACAGCAGCGCGAATAGACCCACCAGGAACAGCACGTACTTCGCCAGGCCCTTGGCAACGCCCTTGTTCAGAATCACATATGCGGCGACGAGCGCACCGACCGCGATCGCAGCCCATGCGAACTTCATTAGGTTGAAGCCCAGGCCGAAACCGTCCGTGCCACCGTTGGCCACCACGAGGCTGGCGATCGCGACCAAGATGAATCCGGTTGCAGCAGCGCCCAACGCAACCTTGCCCAGCAGGTTCGCTCCCACTGCACCGTTGGAGCCGGTCTGACCCCACGCGACGAAGAAGAAGCCGAGGCCGATCACAATGGTGCCGATCACACTCAGCCAGAAGCTGATTTCTCCCTCGAGTGGGTTGCTCAGCGCCAGCAGCAGCGCCCCCACTGCGAGACCACCGCCACCAAACAGACGCCAGTTCGCCGTTTCTGCAGACACATTCGTCATTGAATGTCCCTTCCTTGGGAGGCCCGCATCGTCGCGGGCCACTTGCCGCCATTGTGGCCCAGTGGCGTGCCAAGCACCAGGGTTACGCCGCAACCGGCGCTACGGCACGCCGTGCCACCTCCGCAGGCTGCGCGCTGGCAGCAAGAACACACAGCACGCCAAGAATCGCAACTGCGGCATTGATACTGAACCCAATCAGGAACATCGATCCGCCGGACGGCTGCTGGCTGAACACCACATCGACAACAAGCAGCGCCGAGACCAACCCCAGCGTGGCGATACCGATGAGCAGGTGCGTGCCAACCGCACCAGACCGAGCCACGCCGATGGTCGCAGCACACGCCCCCACCAGGGCCACCAGGCCGGCGACCGCGGCGACCGGTGCCTGCGCTGCAGCGGGCAGCACGGCGATGACACCGGGTGTGAACCACAACACACCGCCCAGCAATACGCCCAGGGTCGCCATCAGGCCGCCGCGAACCAGCCAGCGTCCAATCGTGGTGTCTGGCGTCGGCGCACTCACGGCCAGCCCCAGTAACCCCACAGCAGCGACGGCGAGCGAGCTCGCCCATAGCACCGCGCCGAATGCACCCTGGAACAACCACACACTCGCCATGGCAATCGCTGCCACGACCAAGACAACACCGCTCCACCGCAGGGCGACCGCTCCACCGCTGCGAACTGACGTTTCGACCATTGCTGACTCCCTCGCCATTGCCTGGCACCTCACTGTACCTACGGGCATCGTGTCGCCAGACTAAGCCCTCGTCACCGGTGGTGGCCACCAGCCATCCATGCCGCACCCAACTGGCAGTCCACGCTGCGAACCGAATGTGAGCACCCCGCAGCCTTACGCCTCGTTGCCCTCCGCCTCGTAGAGTGGTCTGAGCAATTGCACACCAGCGAAGTTGAGGCAGCATGCGTAGCTCACGAAGGTCCGTATTCGCCAGTGTTCTGCTCGCCTTGGGCATGACCGCGGTCGCCACCCCAGCGCTGGCAGAGCCCCCAGTGGACTTTGGTAGCGGCTACGTGGTGGATACGGTCGATGTGCTCTCGGATGCCGACGAGCGTCGACTGAGTGACGCGCTGGACCGCCTCGCCGAGCAGGAAGGCATCGTGCTACTGGTCGCGTACGTCGACGAGTTCGAGGCGCCGAGCGACTGGGATGCCTGGCTCGATGACACCTTCGTGATCAACCGGCTCGGCCAGAACAATGTGCTGCTGGCTATCGCGGTCGAGAGCCGGGATTTCGGTGTGTACGTGCACAACGATGGCCCACTCACGGATGACCAACTCGCGCGGGTGGAACAGGATTACCTCATTCCGGAACTCCGGAATGACCGCTGGCTGGCTGGCGGCATCGCCTACGCGCAGGGCCTCCAGGATGTCCTCGGCGGAACAAGCGGCCCCATCGACCCGGGCCCGTCGACGCCGGCAACGCCGGGGAACGACAGCGGAGTTCCCGGCTGGCTCTGGCTCTTGATTTTCGTCGTGCCGCCAATTGGCTTGATCATCCTTGCTGCTCGCAAGAAGGGTTCGCCTTCGAATGCCGCGCCCGAAGGCCTGAGCCAGAAGGAACTCGACGGACGCGTTGGCAGCGCCTTGGTGGCTGTCGACGATGCTCTCAGGTCCAGCGAGCAGGAACTCGGCTTTGCCGAAGCACAGTTCGGTACCGCTGCGGTCCGCGAGTTCACCACCGCCCTGACCACGGCTCGCGAGAAGGTGCAGCGCGCCTTCACACTCAAGCAGCAGCTCGACGACGAGATTGAAGACAGTCCGCAGGACCGTCGCGCCTGGTCGCTCGAGATCCTGGAACTGACCGCGGCCGCCTCGAAAGAACTCGAGGCCCAGGCTGAGTCCTTCGAGCAACTGCGCAAGCTCGAGGTGAATGTCGCCCCGGCCCTCGCCGATCTGCAGAAGAACATCACCTCGCTCTCGGGCGCGAGCGTCGAGGCCCAGGCTGCCCTCACCGCGTTGCAGCAGCGGTACTCCCCGGCCGCACTCAACACGGTCGCGCAGAACCCGCAGCAGATCGCCGCACTGGTCCAGTTCGCCACCGAGCAGGCAGCGCAGGCCGAATCAGATATCGCCGCCGAGCAGCGCTCCAATGCGGCCATCGCGGTGCGCGCCGGCCAGCGCGCCGTCGCCCAAGCCGAGGCACTCCTGGCCAGCGTGGGGACCCTTGGCAAGGATCTTGACCAGGCCATGGCCGCCCTGCCGAAGGCCACCGCGCAATTGCAGGCCAGCATTGCCGAGGCGCAAGCGCTCAGCCAGCAGCAGGCCCTTGACTCGGCCGCCGTCGGTGCGATTGCCGCGGCAGAGGCTGCGCTGCGCACAGCAAGCACGCAGGGCAACGGCAACCCGCTCAGCACCCTCAGCGACGTCGAGGCGCAACTCGCAGCCCTCAACCCGGTGGTACAGGCCGGTCGGACCGCTGCCGAGCGGAAGCGGCAACTCCAGGAGTCGCTGAGCCGAGCCCTCATCACGGCCCAGAGCCAGGTCCGCTCCGCCGAAGACTTCATCGGCACCCGTCGCGGTGGCGTGGGCGCGACTGCCCGAACTCGCCTCAGCGAGGCACAGCGCCACCTCGCCCTCGCGCAAGCCTCCAGCGGTGACCCAGAGCGTGCACTGCAGGAGGCCAAGACGGCTGGCCAGCTCGCCGAAACCGCCGTGCGTCTGGCGAACAACGACTTCTCCGGATACGGCAACCAGGGCTCGCAGACGAGCCTGTCCGACCTCCTCGGCGGCATGATTCTCGGCGATATCCTCAGCGGCAACAACCGCGGCAGTTACTCGCCGCCTCGCCGCAGTTCCGGCAGCGGCTGGTTCAGCGGCGGATCGAGCAGCAGCAGCTCGTCCTATCGCCGTTCTTCCGGCGGATTTGGTGGCAGCAGCCGTTCCTCCGGCGGTCGCTCCTCCGGCGGCTTCGGCGGCGGCGGACGCTCCAGTGGTGGTGGCGGCGGACGCTCCCGCGGCGGCCGCTTCTAATTCACCGACACCTACTCCCCCAGGCCTCAGAAACGCTCTAGGCTACTTTCACCGACGAAGGGATCCACCACCATGGCAAAGAAGCAGACCATCCTCGGTCGCATCGGCCAGCTCATTAAGGCCAACGTGAACGCGCTGATCGACTCCGCGGAAGACCCGCAGAAGATGATCGACCAGCTGATTCGCGACTACACCAACAGCATCATCGAGGCTGAAGAGGCCGTTGCCACCACCATTGGCAACCTGCGTCTGCTCGAAGAGGACCACAAGGAAGACGTCGAGGCCGCGGCCGAGTGGGGTCGCAAGGCCCTCGCTGCCAGTCAGCGCGCCGACCAGGTTCGCGCCGCCGGCGACGCCGCCGAGGCCGACCGTTTCGACAACCTGGCCAAGGTCGCGCTGAGCCGCCAGCTGCAGCACGAGAACGAGGCCAAGTCCGCTGAGCCGAGCATCGCCAGCCAGACCGAGGTCGTCGAGAAGCTGAAGAGCGGCCTGCAGGGCATGAAGCTCAAGTTGGAGGAACTGAAGTCGAAGCGCGACTCGCTCGTCGCCCGCGCCAAGACCGCCGAGGCGCAGGCCAAGGTGCAGGACGCCATCAAGAGCATCGACGTGCTCGACCCGACCAGCGACCTCGGCCGCTTCGAGGAGAAGATCCGTCGCGAAGAGGCGAAGGTGCGCGGCCAGGAGGAACTGATGGCCTCCAGCCTGGACGCCCAGTTCGAGAGCCTCGAGGACCTCGGCGAACTTAGCGAGGTCGAGTTGCGTCTGCAGGCCCTGAAGGCTGGCAACGCTCCGTCGGCCATCACCGACGGCCAGTAGGCATCACACACGCGTGCGGGGCGGCCTCGGCCGCCCCGCACTGCTATTTCCGGCCTATCCTGGATGCACCATTCCCCACATCCCGGAGGCACCATCACATGTCCGAAGCCGAGTACCAGCGCATCACTCTGGAGCGGCGCGGCCATGTGCTGCTGATCGGGTTCAACCGGCCCGACAAGCGCAACGCTGCCGACCGGCTGCTCTTGCGCGAACTCTGCCTGGCCTACGCGGAACTGGAGCGCGATCCCGAGGCGCGCGTTGGCCTGGTGCACGCCCACGGGGACCACTTCACCGGCGGCCTGGACCTTGCCGACATCGGTCCCGCGATCGGGCCGGAAGGTTTCGACCTTGTCCCCGAGGGCGGCCTTGATCCGTGGCGGGTTCAGGGCGCGGGGACGACGAAGCCCGTCGTCGTCGCAGTCCAGGGAATCTGCCTCACGCTGGGGATCGAGCTGATCCTCGCCGCAGAGGTGGCCATCGCCGACGAGACCGCGTCCTTCTCGCAACTGGAAGTCAGCCGCGCCATCCTGCCCTTCGGTGGCGCCACACTGCGCTTGCCGGACCGGATCGGCTGGGGCGATGCCATGCGCTGGATGCTCACCGGTGACTTCTTCCCCGCCGCCGAGGCGCTGCGCGTCGGCCTCATCCAAGAGGTCGTACCTGCTGGCGAACACCTCACCCGCGCGCTCGAGATTGCGGAGCGTATCGCCGCGCAGGCCCCGCTCGCGGTGCAGGCGACCCTCGCCAACGCCCGCGTAGCGCGCTGGCAGGGACACCCGGCGGCTGCCGCGCAGTTGCAACCGGAACTGGTCCGCCTGCTCAGCACTGAGGACGCCCGGATCGGTATGCAGAGCTTCCTGGATCGCTCGACGCCGAACTACGTGGGGCGCTAGCCATGCCGCGCCGGAGTCTGCTGGCGGGTCTGGTCGAGGTCGGCCGGCACATCCCTGGACTCCGCTCGATCGTGCTGTCCCGGCCGGTCGCACGCACCGGATATTGGGTCGCCTCGAGCCTCGGGCTGGCCTGGGGCGCGCTGCTCAGTGGCTTTCACCTGACGAAGCGCGAGGGGGTGTGGGTGGCGCACCGGCTACCGAAGTGGGCGTACGGCCGTGGCGGCACCATGGTTGGTGGCGTCTTTCTCACCACCGACCTGCTGCGGCCGTCGGTGCTGCGGCACGAAGCGATCCACCGGGAACAGTGGAAGCGCTACGGCCTGGCGTTCCCGATCCTCTACTTCGCCGCCGGTTTGGACCCGCGACAGAACCGCTTCGAAATCGAGGCGGGGCTCGAAGACGGTGGTTACCTTCCCTCACGTCACCCCCGCTAGCAATGCGCCAGCGGACGCACCCTCCCGCACGGGTCGATTCGCAGTGTTGAGGAACATTACGATTCCGTGACGACCCCCTTCTCCAGGAAATCCTCGCCAGTACGATGGGTGATATGCGCTCTCGATTCCTTGGCAATGACGCTGCTTCGCGTCGCCGTTCCGCGGCCATGCTGGCCACCATCGCATCGACCGCGCTGCTGGCGGCTTGTGCCAGCACGCCGGAACCCGAGCCGACCACCGATCCGGTCCAACCGGTCCCGACAGAGACGGCTGCCCCGACTCCGAGCGGCCCGGTCGATCTGATCGTCCCGAAGGTGTGTGAAGCGGCGTTCTCCATCGATCAAGAGGGCGGCTTCTATGACAAGGGCCTAGTCCTCAACCCCGACTTCCTGGCAAACCCGGACACCCCGGTCGTGCCCGAGGAGATCCGCAGCACCGTCGAGTCCTGGAACCCGTTGGTGTGCACCTGGACGCTGCCAATGGCCTCGGACTACGCCATCGTGGTGAGTTTCGCCAAGGTCGACGAAGCGTCGACCCATGGCACGATCATCACGCTGGAGGACCTCGGCTTTGCCCGCAGTGACGCCTTCGACGGCACGCGCCTGACCTTGAACATCTTTGCCGACCAGGACGAGGCGGGCTTCCCCTCCAGCGACGCACATTACTTCGGTCGCGGCATCTGGGTTGGCGTCTACTCGGGTGAACCGAACGAAGCCCAGGCCGTCCTCAACGACACCATCCAGTACCTGATCGACGAAAGCTAATGACTCCGTCACACGTCCTGGGGCGTTCGCCTTGTGGCGGCGCCCCAGTGTCGTTTCCAGGGGCAACGCCCAAGGCCAGGCTTCGGCGAGGTGCGCTTACCTCCGGCCTGGTTTCGGCAGTCGCTTGCGCAGCAGTACGGTGCCCAGCCACCGTCCGAAGTCACGGCCGACGCGGCCCATGCGGCCAGACTCCACGAAACCGAGTCGCTGATGCAGCGCGATCGACGCCTCGGCGCCTTGGTCCACGATCACTGCGATCACCTCACGGATGTTGGCCGCAATGCACGCCTCCACCAGCGCCTCCAGCAGCGCTTTACCGAGTCCTCGACCGGTCGCGGCCGGGCTGAGATAGATCGCGTTCTCCACCGCCATCTTGGGGTTCCCGCGCTGCCGCCACGGCCAGACATAGGCAAATCCCAACACGACCCCGGCGGGCGAGACGGCGACGAGGAACGGCAGCCCCATGCGATCGGCGCCGCTGAGTCGATCGCGCCAGTACGCCAATGACTTCGTTGCCTCATCGAGGGTGACGACGGTGTTGCGCACGTAGTGGTTGTAGAGATCCGTAATCCCGCCCAGATCCGCGGTGTCCGCAGGTCGAATCTCGTAGCTGAAGGTGACCGGTTTCGGTTTGGCACGCAGGTGTGCGGGGAGGACCCGGCGGCTCGTCTCGTACTCCTCCTCCAGCATGGTCTCAGTGTACGCGCCAGTCGATCGGCGTCGACCCCTGTGCTTCCAGTGCCTGATTGACGGCACTGAAGGGCTGAGAGCCAAAGAACCCGCGCGAGGCCGACAGCGGACTGGGATGCGCCGACTGGATCGTCGGCACGCCCGAGAGTAGCGGCGCCACCGCTGCGGCATCATTCCCCCACAGCACTGCCACCAGCGGTCCGCCACGCGCCGCGAGTGCCCGAATCGCGGCGTCTGTGATGCGCTCCCACCCCTGACGCCGGTGCGACCCAGCCTGTCCGGACCGAACCGTGAGGACTCGGTTCAGCAGCAGCACCCCGGCGTCGGCCCAGGCCGAGAGGTCGCCGTGTGCTGGGGGCGCGATGCCGAGGTCGTCACAGAGCTCCCGGTAGATGTTCTGCAGGCTCCGCGGCAATGGCCGGACATCCTCGGCCACCGCAAAGCTGAGTCCGATGGCATGGCCCGGTGTCGGATAGGGATCCTGGCCGACGATAACGACGCGGACGTCCTGCAGCGGACGTTCGAAGGCGCGCAGAATCTGGTGCTGCGCCGGGAAGACGTCCACCGGCTCGCGTGCGGCGAAGCGCAGCATGGCGAGCGCCTCATCGCGCACTGGCGCCAAGGCCTGCGCCCAGCCCGGATCGATGCGATCCCAGAGTTCCTGCACCACACCGGCAAGGCTACCGTGCCGCCGACGCCAGCCCGAGTTACCTCGTGTGTCATCGAGTTTGCTGGCGTACGGATCGCGACTTAGCCTGAACTGGATGCCGCACTCTGCACCCGCATAGCGGCACGTCTGATCAGCAAGGAGCAGTTCGATGACCGGTGCATGGCGGTTCGAGACCAAGCAGATTCACAGTGGCGCTCAGCCCGACCCGACGACGAACTCGCGCGCGACTCCGATCTACCAGACGACCTCCTACGTCTTCAACGACGCAGACCACGCCAAGAACTTGTTCGCCCTCGCCGAGTTCGGCAACATCTACACCCGCATCACGAACCCGACCACGGACGTGTTCGAGCAGCGACTGGCCGCCCTCGAAGGCGGCACCGGTGCCCTCGCCCTCGCCTCGGGCCAGGCCGCCGAGACCTTCGCTGTGCTGAACATCGCCGGCGCTGGCGATCACATCGTGGCCAGCTCCTCGATCTACGGCGGCACCTACAACCTGTTCCGCTACACCCTCACGAAGCTCGGCATTGAGACCACCTTCGTCGAGGACCAGGACGACACCCAGGAATGGCTGCGCGCCATCCGACCCAACACCAAGCTGTTCTTCGCCGAGACCATCGGCAACCCGAAGGTCAACGTGCTGGACATCGCCAAGGTGGCGGACATTGCGCACGCGCACGGCCTGCCGCTGATCGTCGACAACACGATCGGCACGCCCTACCTCGTGCGTCCGATTGAGCACGGCGCCGACATCGTGCTGCACTCGGCTACGAAGTTCATCGGTGGTCACGGCACGGTGCTCGGCGGTGTCATCGTCGACGGTGGCACCTTCCCCTGGTCGCAGCACCAGGACAAGTTCCCGGCCCTGACCGAGCCGGACCCCAGCTACCACGGCATCAGCTACACCCAGTCGCTGGGTGACGGCCTGGCGTACATCATCAAGGCTCGGGTGCAGTTGCTGCGTGACCTGGGCGCCTCGGTGGCTCCGGCGAGCGCCTGGCAGCTCATTCAGGGTGCTGAAACGCTCAGCCTTCGGATGGAACGCCACGTGCAGAACGCGCAGGCACTGGCCGAGTGGCTGGAACAGCACGACTTCGTTGCTTCGGTGAACTACGCGGGTCTGCCCTCGAGCCCCTGGTATGACGTCGCGCAGCGCTACCTGCCGAACGGCGCCGGTGCCGTACTCTCCTTCGAACTGAAGGGCGGCGTGGCCGCCGGCCGCGCACTCGTGGACTCGCTGCAGCTGTTTAGCCACCTGGCCAACATCGGTGACGTCCGCTCGCTGGTGATTCACCCGGCCTCGACCACGCACTCGCAGCTCTCCCCCGAGGAGCAGCTCACCGCGGGCGTCACGCCGGGTCTGGTTCGCCTCTCGGTCGGTCTCGAGCACATCGACGACCTCAAGGCGGACCTGGAGCAGGGCCTGCAGGCAGCGCGCAAGGCGAACGCAGGATAAGGCATCGCACGCCCCTCGGCGCGCCGAGCACGGTGCGGACGTAACACTCTGCGTTCGCCTGCGATACTGGCAGGACGATGGACTGGCAGACACCTGAGGACACGGTTCCCTCCGCGTTCGTGACGGAGGCGATCCGTCGTCAGGTCATCGGCAAGCCCCCGGCCAGCGGTGCCTGGCGCGAGGGGGATCCGGTCGGTGACCGCAAGTTCGCCTCGCTCGGCCAGATTTACCTCGAAAGCGGCACCAGCCTGCCCGGCGTGAAGATCGCCTACGAGACCTTCGGGGAACTCAACGAGGCGCATGACAACGCCATTTTGATCGCACACGCCCTCACCGGCGACAGCCACGTTCGCGGCTCCAGCGGCCCCGGCCACGTCACGGACGGCTGGTGGCAGGACGTCGTAGGCCCTGGCCTCGCGATCGATACCGACCGCTGGTTCGTGGTGGTGCCGAACATGCTGGGCGGCTGCCAGGGGACAACCGGGCCTGCCTCGCTGGCACCGGACCATCGGGAATGGGCCTCGCGCTTCCCGTTCATCACCGTGCGCGACCAGGTGAGCGTCCAGGCGCAACTGGCTGACCTACTCGGCATCGAGCGCTGGTATGCGGTGATCGGTGGCTCCATGGGTGGCATGCAGTCCCTGGAATGGGGTGTGAGCTATCCGGATCGGGTCGCCCGCCTCGCCGTGATTGCCGCGCCCGCATCGACCAGTGCCGACCAGATGGCGCTCAATTCGGTGCAGATCGAGGCGATCCGCATCGACCCCGGATTCCAGAATGGCTTTTACTACGACGCACCGGCGGGCGATGGGCCGCACCGCGGCTTGGCGTTGGCGCGCCGGATGGCCTTGCTGAACTACCGCAGTTCTCACGAGCTCAACGACCGCTTCCAGCGCAGCTGGCAGTCGGACGTGTCGCCGCTCGGGCACGGCGGCGTGTACGCGGTCGAGTCCTATCTGGACTTCCACGGCAACAAGTTCACGCGACGCTTCGACGCGAACAGTTACATCACCCTGGTGAACGCCATGAACTCCCATGACGTGGGTCGCGGTCGCGGCGGGATTGAGGCGGCACTGCAGGCGCTCACCATGCCGACGCTGGTGCTCGCGATCGATAGCGACCGCCTGTTCCCGGTGGAAGACCAGGAGCGGATTGCCGCTGCCGCGCCAGGGAACCTCACTGGTACGGCGCCGGCACTGATCCATTCCGAGTTCGGCCACGACGGCTTCTTGATCGAGAGCGACGCGGTCAGCGCACACCTGCGTTCCCTGCTGGCGGCGTAATGTCGCGCGCGGCAGTCATGCGCGAGCGCGGCAACTTGCTGCGCCACACCTCCAGCACCGTCGGCTTGCTCGGTCTGTTCTTCGCCTTCTTTGCCGCACCGCTGGCGGATGCGCCGTCCCCGGATGCGCCCGACCGCGGCGTCACCGCGGTCGCGCTCGCCTATGGTTTCCACTCGCTCACCCTGCTGCTGGCGGCAGTGTTGAAGACCGCCTGGCCGAGCATCGCCTCGGTCGGCTTCGGAGTGGCCGCGCTCTGGGCCCTGGCCGGCGATCGCGTGCTGACCGAGGACGGGCAGCTGACCTCGTGGGCGATTCCTGCTGCCCTGCTGCTGACCACCTCGATTCCGGCGGCCGCACCAGCACTGCTGGCAAAGCAGAACACCCGCCCCTGGGTGGTGGCCCTCTGCGTGTTGGCAACGGGCACGCCACTGACTATTGCTGGTTTCGCGGCGATTCCGCTGGCTGGCGCCTCGGCCTTGGGCTGGCTGATCATGGTGGGGCTCGGTGCCTGGCTGCTGCAGAGTTTCCCTCGAACCGCTGCTGCGGTGGCAGAGATTGGTCGCGCCCACGAGGCGGAGCGCCGCGCCAGCGAACTGGAGACGCAGCGCCGTCAAGGCGCCCGACTGCTGCACGACACGGTGCTCGCGACCTTGACGCTGCTGGCCCACTCGGGCGTTGGCGTGCCCGAGGAGTCGCTGCGCGCCCAGGCCCGCAGTGACGCACAACTGTTGCGACAGCTGCGGGAGGGATGGCTCCAACCACAGGCTGCCCCTGGCGAAGAGGGCCCTGACGACGGCAACGAGGCTTCCCTCGGTGCACGGATCCAGGAACTGCTTACACGCTTCGAGAAGCTCGGCTTGACCGTGACACTCGTCGGCGACGAGCAGCCCAGCGCCAGTCGCGCCTCGGAGGATGCCTTCATGCTCGCGCTCAACGAGAGTCTCGAGAATGTGCGCCGCCATTCGCAGGTCGATGAGGCGACCCTGACCTTGAAGCAGGATGAACACGTGATCCGAGCCTTGGTCTCGGATTCCGGGGTCGGCTTCCACCTCGACCATGTCGAATCCGACCACCTCGGCGTGAAGGAATCTATGCAGGCCCGACTGCAGGAGATTGGCGGGAACGCGCGGCTCTTCTCAGCACCGGGTTCTGGGACCACGGTGGTGTTGGAGGTGCCCCGATGAGTACCCCTGCCCCGCTGCGTCCGCTGCAGCCCCTGCGCCGAAGCCTGAGCCTGCCGCGGTTGCGGGCCATGCCGGACGGGTCGCCGCGCGCCCTGCCCGGCAGTGGCTTCCTCTCGATCGGGTTGGCGTTGTTTGGCGCCATCTTGACTCTCGTCTCCCTGGCCGGACTCCTCACACGCCTGCCCACGCATCCGGCGCCAGTGTTCGCCGTCACGGCGTGGGGGGTCTTGCTCGTGGCCGTCGCGGTGCCCCTGATCTCGGTACTCCGCAGCGGCGAAATGCTGCCGGATGGCGTGTATTGGACCGGTGTGGCGCTGTGGTCGGCCGCAGTGCTCGTGGACGTGTTCCCCCTGGTGCAGCAGGGGACGGCCGCCCTCTCGCATGCCTCGGCGGCCATTGGCGCGGGCTCTGTCCTGCTCGCGGTGGTGGGATTGCGACGGACCCCGGACTTGCTGGTACCGAACCTGCACTACGCCGTGCTGCTGATCTGGGTGGCGCTCTATTCGGCGAACGGAGACACGGACCTGGTGCGGGTGCAGTTGCTGCCCCTTGCCCTCGCCTTGATCCCCCCGTCGGCGGCGATCATCATCGCCCGCGACTACCGCCGCTACGTGTACGTGCAACTGGACCGAACCATGGTCCAGTCGACCGTGATTGGCGCCGCGCTGTCGGATGCGCCAAGTTTCGGCGGTGAGCTGGCCCGCCTCGATGATGACGCCGAGCAACTGCTCAACGCAGTAGCCGACGGAACGCTGCCCTACCCGCTCCCGAAACAGCACGCCGAGGCGGCAGCCGAACTGGCCACCGAATTGCGGCTGCACCTGATCGAAGGTCGCCGTCAGACCTGGCTGTACCACGCGATCCGACAGTCCGCGCTGCTCGAGGCAGTGGTCTCACTGGAGGACCCGGACAGCCTGGCAGCGCTGCTAACAACCGAACAGCGCGACGGTCTGCTCACGGCACTCTGGCAGCTCGCCGCCACCCGCGCCTACGCGGCGAAGTCACTGGCCGTCACGATCGGTCCCGCCGGGCAGTCGCCGGTCTACCCGAACGGTGCCCAAATCCCGATGCGGCTGGTCTTGCCCGGCGTTCGGCTCCGACGCATCTCGCCGGCAATCCGCCAATCGGTGGAACGCGTCGGCGAGGCGAGCCTGGTCGCCCTGCACGACGGCAGCGAAGTTCGCATTCTGTGCCAGGTGGCGCAGACGGCTCGTCAGTAGACTGGGAGCGTGCTCGGTGCCTGACCGAGCGCATGGTTCGGCCTAGGAAGGGGCGACCTGTGACGCAATCGCCGATTCGGCTCGCGATCGTCGACGATCACAAGATGTTGTTGGCCGCGCTCACCGAGTGGCTTCGCTCTGCCACGGTGGACCTGGAACTGGTGCTCGCAGTCCCAACCTGGCCGGAATTGCTCACGCACCCTGGCTTCCCGGTGGATGTGGTGCTGCTCGACCTCGACCTCAAGGACGGCATTCCGATCTCGCTGAAGTTAGCGCAGCTGAAGACCACCGGCGTCAAGACCGTGCTGATGAGCACCTACTCCGACCCCGCCGTGGTTCGCGAGGCCCTGGCCGCCGGTGCCATGGGCTACCTGGTCAAAAGCGAGGACGCCGACATGATCGTCGAGGCGATCAAGGCTGCCGTCCGCGGCGAGTCCTTCGTTTCGCACGAACTGGACCTCGCCCTGCACACCGCCGAATCCGGTGGCGGTCCGCGACTGAGCGCCCAGGAGCGCCGGGTGATGGCGCTGTACGGCGCTGGTGAGAGCGTGAAGAGCGTCTCCTACCAGCTCGGGATCTCGCAGGAAACCGCGAAGAGCTACCTCAAGCGCATTCGCGAGAAGTACCGGCTGGCTGGGTACGACGTCGGCACGAAGGTGTCACTGCGCAAGCAGGCCATTGCTGACGGCATCCTGATCGACCAGGAGTAGTTGTCGGGCGACTGCTCGCGTGACTGGTGCGAGCCCCGCCTCGGGTTTACAACGTGGTCGCCGCGAGGCCCAGAGCACGCTGGCCCGCGCGCTCAATGCTGAACGACACGGCTGCGATACACACGCCCGCCACCGTCAGCGCAATGCCGGTCAGCACGGCCGAGGCGTAGCCCCACCCGGCGGCGATCGCCAAGCCACCACAGAAGGCGCCGAGTGAGTTGCCAATGTTCAGCGCAGAGTGCACCAGAGTGGCAGCCATGGTCTGCGCGTCACCAGAAACGGAAATCAGTCGCATCTGCAACGTCGGCGCCAGGATCTGTGCCGCCAGTCCGGTGAAGAAGAGCAGCGGGAGGGCCACCCATCCCTGGCCCGCCCAGAGCCACAGCGCAGTCTGTGCCAGCAGCATCGCGGCGAACCCGATCATGACTGCGCGACGGATGCCGCGATCAGCCAACCAGCCACCGATGAGCGTGCCCACGGTCATCCCGGCGCCGAAGAGGAAAAGCGTCCACGGCATGACCTCTTCACCGAGGCCAGCAACGTCGGTGACCAGCGGCGAGATGTACGAGTAGACCGCAAACAGACCGCCGAAGCCGATCGCACCCATGGCCAGGGCGAACCACAGTTGTGGACGGCGGAACGCCGCGAGCTCACGGCGAATCGTTGCGTTCTTGTCGCCCGGCTGCCAGGGCACCACGAAGTAGACCGCCACAAAGGTCGCGGCGAAAATACCAGCGATCAGCAGGTAGGCGACGCGGAAGTTGGTCAGCTGTGCCACCCACGTGATGAGCGGTACGCCGAGCATGTTCGACACGGTCAGGCCAAGGATCACCAACGAGATGCCGAGCGCCTGGCGCCCCTCGCCCATCAGCTCCGCGGCAACCAGGGCCGCAACCCCAAAGTAGGCACCGTGGCACAGGGCGGCGACGAAGCGGGACACCAGCACCAGCTCGAAGTTCGGCAACAGCGCGGTGAATACCGACCCCACCACGAAGGTGGCTACGAATACCAGCAAGAGAGTGCGGCGTGGGAATTTTGCCGCGAATGCGCCTATTGTCGGTGCCCCAACCACGACGCCGAGGGCATAGAGCGAGATCAGCCAGCCAGCTTGGGCGATGGCCTGTTCCTCCGAGGCTGCCCAGAGCTGCGGCAACAGCTCGCGCGCGAAGTCGGGCAGCATCCCCATCGCGGCAAACTCGGTTGCACCGATGCCGAAGCCACCGAGGGCCAACGCCAGGATGGCGAAGGCAGTGCGGGCGGAAATGGGCGCGCGGGACTCGCGAGAGGCGGTGGGCATGAGATTTAGTCTATGTGTGACAAAAGGGCTGGCACGCACGCGCGACAGGTAACAGTGCGACACCGATTTTTCTGCGCGAAACATTCTTCCGTCACACTGGATACACAGCACGTTTTCGCCGGCCTGGTCCGGCCCCGTCGCCAAGGAGCCACATGTCCCGTTTCACCCTGCGCGCTGCCACCGCAGCCGTGCTCGTTGCTGGCCTCGGCCTGGCCGGTTGCGCAAGCACCCCGAGCGAGCCGACCGAGCCGAGCGCCCCGGCCGCTGAACTCAACACCATCACCGACGGCAAGCTGACCGTCGCCACCGGTCTGCCGGCCTACTACCCCTACGTTATTGACGACGCTCCGGAGACCGGTCAGGGTTTCGAGGCGGCCGTGGCCTACGCCATCGCCGAGAAGCTCGGCTTCGACAAGGACGACGTCGTCTGGGTGCGTGCCACCTGGGACGAGACCCTGGCTCCGGGCCCGAAGCCCTACGACTTCAACCTGCAGCAGGTCAGCATCACCCAGGACCGCAAGGAGTTCGTGGACTTCGCTGGTCCGTACTACAACTCGGCCCAGGCCGTGGTGACCGTGGAATCCTCGAAGGCTGCGAGCGCAACCACGCTGGCCGCGCTCAAGGAGGTCCGCGTTGGTGCTGCCAGCGGAACCGAGAGCCTGGTCCACGCTCAGCAGACCATCGCTCCGACCACGCCGGTCCAGGTCTTTAACAACAACGACGACCTGAAGCTCGCACTGCAGAACGGCCTGGTTGACGCGATCGTCGTCGACGTGCCGACCGCGATCTACATTGCCGGAGTCGAGCTCGACGGCGGCAAGCTGCTCGGCGAACTGCCGAACAGCACCTCCGAGGAAGGCTGGGGCGTGGTGCTGCGCAAGGACAGTGCAGCGACCCCGTTCATTCAGGCCGCGATCGACGCCCTGCGTGCCGACGGCACCCTGGACAAGATCGCCGAGGAGTGGGTTACCTCTGCCGCAGGCGGTGTCCTGAACTAAGGCTGGTGCCAAGCGTCCGGCTTCGTTCCGGTACGCTCGAAGCATGAGTCAGACGGAGGCCCGGCAGCCAGTTCCCAGTGATGTGGAACTTGGCCGCCGGGCCTTCCGCCGTGTCCAGACCGTGAAGTCGGTGCTGATCGCGGCAGCCTCGTCGCTGGTGCTCGGCACCGCGCTTATCGCCTTCCTGGTGCTCTCCCCCGGCTGGGCGCGAATCCAGGCGCAGTTCCTCTCCTGGGACGCCGCGATGGCAGCCCTGCCGAAGGTGTGGGAAGGTTTCCTGCTCAATCTGCAGGTGCTGGGTATCTCGGCCATTTTGATCCTGGTGGTCGCGCTGCTGGTCGCCGCGGCCCGCACGCTGCCGGGCCCGATTTTCTTCCCGGTTCGCGTCCTCGCTGCCGCGTACACCGACCTGTTCCGGGGCATCCCGCTGATCATCCTGTTGATGCTGCTCGGCTTTGGTATCCCGGGCCTCGGCCTCTACGAGGACTACATCCCGATCTGGTACTTCGGCATCCTCGCTCTGACCCTGACGTACTCGGCCTACGTCGCTGAAGTGTTCCGCTCCGGCATCGAAGCGGTACATCCCTCGCAACGCTACGCCGCCCGATCGCTCGGACTCAGCCACGGCAAGACCATGCGCCTGATCGTCATTCCGCAGGCCGTGCGGAAGGTCACGCCGGCCCTGATGAACGACTTTGTGGCCTTGCAGAAGGACGTTGGTCTGATCTCGGTCCTCGGCGCGGTGGATGCCGTGCGGGCTGCCCAGATCAGCACCGCGGCGAACTTCAATTACACGCCCTATGTTGTGGCCGCCGTACTGTTCATCTTGCTGGCGATCCCCACCATTCGCCTCACCGACTGGTACGCCGCCAAACTGCGCGCTCGTGAGCAGACTGGAGCGATCGTATGAGCCAGTCCCCGAACCACACCGCCGCCCCGGTCGTGCGCATCACCAACTTGCACAAGGCCTTCGGCGACAATCTGGTGCTGCGCGGCATCGATCTGGATGTGCATGATGGCGAGGTGGTCGCACTCATCGGCGCCTCGGGGTCTGGTAAGTCCACCCTGCTGCGCTGCATGAATCTGCTCGAAGAAGTCAACGACGGACAGATCTTCCTGCGGGACCTCGACATCACCGACCCGCGCATCAAGGCGGATCCGATTCGCAGCCGCATTGGCATCGTCTTCCAGCAGTTCAACCTGTTCCCGCACATGAGCGTGCTGGACAACGTGACGCTAGCGGCCCGGAAGGTCCGCGGCACGCCTCGTGCCGAAGCCGAGGCCCGTGGCCTGGAACTACTCGAACGCATCGGCCTGCGAGACAAAGCATCGGCGTATCCCGACCGACTCTCCGGTGGTCAGCAGCAACGCGTGGCCATCGTCCGAGCCATTGCCACCCGGCCAGAACTGCTACTGCTCGATGAAATCACCAGCGCGCTCGACCCGGAGCTCGTCGGTGAGGTCCTCGACCTGGTCCGGGATCTCAAGCGGGATGGTGCCACGATCGTGATGGCCACGCATGAGATGCAGTTCGCTCGCGAAGTCGCCGACCGAGTCGTCTTCCTCGACAAGGGCGTGATCGCCGAACAAGGCAGCCCAGAACAGATCTTCGGTGCACCGCGTGAAGAACGCACCCGCGCCTTCCTGGCTCGCGTGCGCTTCTAGCGACTCGAGCACTCTCCCCCACCACCCCCGCACAGTCCCGGAGCAATGATGCCCAACTCCCTGCTGTTCCAGCCGTACGAGTTCCGCAATCACACCGCACGCAACCGCGTCTGGATCTCACCGATGTGTCAGTTCTCGGTTGACGAACAGGACGGCAAAGTCACCGACTGGCACCTGGTGCACCTGGGCGCCTTCGCCACCGGCGGCGCCGGACTCATCGTCGTTGAGGCCACGGCGGTCGTCCCAGAAGGTCGCATTTCGCCCTGGGATCTGGGCATCTGGAGCGACGAGCACATTGCCCCGCTGCGCCGCATCACCGACTTCCTACACCAGCAGGGCGCCCTCGCGGGCATCCAACTCGCGCACGCTGGCCGCAAGGCCTCCACCAGCCGCCCGTGGGCGCACGAGCAGCGCATCAGCGTTGACATCGCCGACGGCGGCTGGCAGCCGGTGGCACCCTCAGCCATCAGCGTGGATGGCTTCAACGAGCCGCGCGCCCTGACTGCCGAGGAGATCGAAGTGATCCCGGATGCCTTTGTGGCGGCGGCCCTGCGTGCGAAAGCCGCTGGCTTCGACCTCCTCGAGATTCACGCCGCGCACGGCTACTTGCTGCACGAGTTCCTCTCGCCGCTGTCGAACACTCGCAGCGACGACTGGAACGGTTCGCTCGAGAACCGTGCTCGCCTCACCCGAAATGTGGTGCGCGCCGTGGTTGCGGCCGTCCCCGACCTGGACGTGATCGTGCGCTTCTCGGCCACCGACTGGGCAGAGGGCGGCTGGAATGAGGACGAGACCGCGATCGTGGCCAAGTGGGTCATCGAGGACGGCGCCCAGCTAGTGGACATCTCCACCGGAGGCCTCATCAGTGATGTCACGATCCCGATCGGGCCGGGGTATCAGGTGCCCTTCGCCGCGAGCGTGCGTGCCGCGGCTGGCGTGCCCACCGCATCGGTGGGGATCATCACGGATGCGGCGCAGGCGGAGCAGATTCTGCAGGACGGGGCCGCGGACGCCGTCTTTGTCGGTCGCGAAGCACTGCGCGATCCGCATGTGGCCAACCGCTGGGCCTTCGAGCTGGGTGCCGAGCCACACCTGCCGCCGCAGTACCTGCGCGCGCCGTTCCGTCGCCGCGCCTAGCGCGAGCCGGTCCGACTCGGCCGGGTGAGCGAACCGCTGCCCGGCCGAGTGCGTGTGCGCGTATCGCGGCTACTTCGGGCGGTTCTCGTCGTCTGTGACGACCCGGTGCGCCCGGGTGTCCACGCTGCGACGAGTCGCGTCGCGGACCTCTCCGACCAACTCCTCGATGATGTCCTCAAGGAAGAGCACACCAATGTTCTGGCCGCTCGCGTCCACCACTCGCGCCAGGTGCGAGCCAGCCCGACGCATGGCCGTCAGGGCGTCTTCCAACTCCGTTTCGGTCAGGAGCGGCAGGAGGCGTCGAATGCGCTTGGTCGGCACCGGTCGCTCGGCCTGGGCATCGTCCACACCGAGGACGTCCTTCAGGTGCAGGTAGCCTGTCGGGTCCCCCGCCTCGTCCAACAGCACATACCTCGAGAAGCCGTGTTGGGCCACCGCGTGCTCCAGGTCGGCCGGGGTCACTGACAAGGGGAATGCAACCACCCGGTCCAGCGGAATCGCCAATTCACGCACCGTCTTCTCAGTGAATTCGAATGCGGCCGAGAGTGCGCCGGTGGAATCTTCGAGCAGGCCTTCGCGCTGCGACTGATCCACGATAGTGGCGACTTCTTCCAGCGTGAAGGCGCTGTTCGCCTCGTGTCGCGGCGTCACACCAAACAGCTTCAGGGTGATGTCGGCCAGACCGTTCAGACCGCGAATGATGTACTTGAACACCCGAGCAAAGGCCACCAGCGGACCGGCCAGAATCACCACAGCACGGTCCGGGATCGAGAAGGACAGGTTCTTCGGCACCATCTCGCCAAAGATCACGTGCAGGAATGACACCAGCACCAACGTGATAACGAAGGCCACCGTGTCGACCACCGGTTCCGGCCAGCCGAGCGCCCCGAGTGGATACTCCAGCAGGTGGTGAATTGCCGGTTCTGAGACGTTCAGAATCAACAGCGAGCAGACCGTAATGCCCAACTGGCAGGCCGCCAACATCAGCGTGGCGTGTTCCATCGCCCAGAGTGCGGTCTTCGCAGAGCGCTGCCCGGCCGCTGCCTTCGGCTCAATCTGCGAGCGCCGTGCCGAGATCACCGCGAACTCTGCCGCCACGAAGAAGGCATTCAGTGCGAGCAGCACGACCAGCCATGCCAATCCAGCCCAGTCGTTCATCGCACACCCCCTTCCACGGCGTCAGGATCGGTGTCCGAGTCCGGTACCGGCACAAAGCGGATGCGGTCCACGCGACGTCCGTCGAGGCGTTCCACCCGCAGCACTCCACCCTCGATGCCAACTTCGTCGCCTACCTCCGGGATTCGTCCCAGTTCGCTCATCAAGAAGCCAGCAACGGTTTCGTACGTGCTGTCTTCAGGAATGCGCAGCCCCGCCCGCTCTTCGAGTTCGTCGGGGCGCAGCAGGCCGGAAAACACCAGATCCTCGCCTCGGCGAACCAGATCGAGCTGTGCACGGTCGTGCTCGTCGATGAGTTCACCGACGAGTTCTTCGACCAGGTCCTCCAGTGTGGCGATGCCAGCCGTCCCGCCGTATTCGTCCACGACCAGCGCCAACTGGTAGCCGTGCCCACGTAACTGCGCGAGCAGCGCGTCCAGGTGCATGGTCTCGGGCACGCGCAGCGCGTCCTGCATCAACGCAGCTACCGGCACGGTGTCACGCTTTTCTCGAGGCAGGGCGACCGCCTGCTTGATGTGCACGATTCCGACCACGTCATCGGCATCGTCACCAATGACTGGGAAGCGGCTAAAGCCGGTGGTCCGGGCGAGTGCGATCAGTTCCGAGGCCATCGCCCCGGCCGCGACCGTCGCCAGCTGTGGCCGCGAGGTCATCACCTCACCAGCGGTGAGCTCGTTGAACTCTAAGGTGCGCGTCAGCAAGGTCGCGGTGTCCTTGTCCAGCGTGCCCTCCAGCGCCGAGCGCTGCACCAGGAAGGACAGTTCCTCGGCGCTGCGTGCGCCGGAGAGCTCTTCCTTCGGCTCGATGCCGATGCCGCGCAGCACCGCGTTCGCCGTGCCATTCAGCAGCGCCACCACCGGGCGGAACAGGAAGGTGAATCCGAGTTGGAAAGGAATCACCAACTTGGCTACCTGGCGCGGAATCGCCAAGGCGAAATTCTTGGGCACCAACTCGCCGACAATCATCGACAGCAAGGTGGCGATCGCCACCGCTGTCACGAGCGCGACCGGCTGCATCGCGGCGTCTGGCAGGCCAAGTGCCTGGAGTGGTAACCGCAGCCACGCGCTCAGTGCAGGCTCGAGGGTATAGCCGGCCAGCAGCGTGGTGAGGGTAATGCCCAGTTGCGCCGATGACAGATGTGTCGAGGTGCGCTTGAGCGCCGAAATCGTCATGGTGAGGTTTCCCTCGCCGCGATCACGGCGCGCCTCGAGTTCGGCGCGATCCAGGTTCACCAGCGAGAACTCGCTCGCCACGAACAAGCCGGTACCTACGGTGAGCAACAGGCCGACCGTGAACAGTGCCCACTCAGGCATAGAGCCTCGCTACGAGTGGGCAGTTGGTACTGTGACTGTCTGATTTCGCAGGCGGAGGGTGATCCATAGTGGGAACAGTATATGGGCGCGCCCCCGTAGCACAGCCCGGAGTGTGCCGACCTGTGCGAAATGCTGCGCTGCCGCTACCAGACCGGCAGCGGCTTGCCCTCTTCGTAGCCAGCGGCGGACTGCAGGCCCACAACGGCACGCTCGTGGAACTCGTCCAGGGTGGTCGCCCCGGCGTAACTCATGGACGAGCGCACTCCAGTGGTGATCATGTCGATCAGGTCCTCGACACTCGGTCGATCCGGATCGAGGAAGACTCGAGAGTCACTAATCCCCTCCGCGAAGAGTGCCCGGCGGGCCCGTTCGTAGGCTGACAGCCGCTCGGAGCGCTGCTGTACGGCACGGGTCGAGGCCATGCCCCAGCTGGACTTGTAGGCACGTCCCCGCTCGTCCCGTTGCAGCGGGCCAGGCGACTCAACCGTGCCCGCAAACCACGAGCCGATCATCACCGCATGCGCCCCCGCGGCCAGCGCGAGCGCCACATCCCGCGGGTGCCGTACGCCACCGTCGGCCCAGACCTCGCGGCCGAGCGCTCGAGCGGCTTCAGCGGTTTCCATCACGGCGGTGAACTGCGGTCGGCCCACCGCGGTCATCATGCGCGTGGTGCACATTGCCCCGGGTCCAACGCCCACCTTGATGATGTCGGCACCCGCCTCGACGAGATCCCGCACACCGTCCGCCGTCACGACATTGCCGGCGACGATCGGAACGCCAAGACCGAGGTCCGCCACGCGACGCACCGCGGCGATCATGTGCTCTTGATGCCCATGTGCGGTGTCCAAGACCAGCAGGTCTACGCCGGCCTCGACCAAGGCCTTCGCCCGCGCGGTGGGGTCCCCGTTGATACCCACCGCCGCGGCAATCCGTAGGCGTCCCTGACTATCGAGCGCCGGCTGGTAGAGCGTGGCGCGCAGCGCGGAGCGCTGCGAAAGGGCGCCGATGACCTGCCCGTGCCGTCGCACCGGAGCGAAGGCGACGCCGGCGGCATCAAGCGCGTCAAAGGCGGACCTGCCGTCGGTCAGTTCGTCGGCGTCCAGGGCTGGCACTGCGACGACCAGGTCCGCGAGCGGCGCCTCCGGCAATGCCGTGGCCAGCCGATCCCCCGGGACGACGCCGAGGCACGCACCATCCGCGTCGACCAGCAGCACCCCATTGTCTGGCCCCGGCACCACCAGCGCCAGCGCCTCGGCTGCGGTCGCCGTGCCAGGCAATTGCACGGCACTGTCAAGGTGCACGGGCGCCGCCTTCACGCTGCGAATTGCCTGATCGGCAACACTGGGCTGCAAGTCCTGCGGGAGGACCGCAATACCACCCCGGCGGGCCAGCGAAGCGGCCATCCGAGCCCCGGTCACCGAGGTCATGTTGGCCGCTACCAGCGGGATGTTCAGCCTCGCCGGACCACCAGCGGCCAGCGAGGCGTCCATTCGGCTGTGCACCGCAGAGCGATTGGGCACGAGAAAGACGTCGCTGTAGGTCAGCTCGTGGCCAGGTCGCTCTCCGTTGAATCGCATAGACTAACGGTAAACGTGTGCGGCGCCGCCCGGTAGTCGCAACGTCCAGAGGCGTAGCAAACAAGTGTGCCGCACGCGACGCGGCAGAAAAGAGCGCGGTCCCTGTGTCCCACCAGGTGAACGATCCGGCAGCCACCTCGGATGCATCCGGCGACTTCGGTGCCAATGCATGGTTGGTTGAAGAACTCTACAAGCAGTACGTGGTTGACAAGAACAGTGTCGACCCGTCCTGGTGGCCCGTGCTGGAGCAATATCAGCCGGCGACCGCAACCGGCCAGGTGGGCACCGTAGCCGCACCGGCCGCGCAGGCCGCTCCTGCCGCCGCTGCAGCACCGGCAGCACCGGAAGCCCAGCCCGCTGCCGCCGGACAGCCGGCCGTGCAGGCGCCGGTCACCACCGGTCAGCAGCCGGTCGCAAAGACCACCTCGGTCGCCCCTCGCCCGCAGCCGATCCCGGCCGACGCCCCGCGCGTCTCGCCAGCTCCGGCCGCTGACGACGCCTCCAGCGAGGCCGAGGTCGTCTCGCCGCTGCGCGGCATGGCCAAGACCCTGGCTGCGAACATGGACGCCAGCGTCAAGGTGCCGACCGCGACCAGCGTCCGGACCGTGCCGGCGAAGCTGATGATCGACAACCGGATCGTCATCAACAACCACCTGAAGCGATCGCGCGGTGGCAAGGTCTCCTTCACCCACCTGATCGCCTGGGCGATGGTTCGCGCGCTGAAGGAATTCCCGTCGCAGAACGTGTTCTACGACGAGCGTGATGGCAAGCCGGTGATGGTGCAGCCGCCGCACATCAACCTCGGTATCGCGGTGGACGTGCCCAAGTCGGACGGCACTCGTGCCCTCCTGGTGCCCGGCATCAAGCGCGCCGACACCCTGACCTTCGCTGAATTCCTGGCCTCCTACGAGGACCTGGTCGCCCGCGCCCGCACCAACAAGCTGGTTGCCGACGACTTCTCTGGCGTCACCGTCTCGCTCACCAACCCGGGTGGTATCGGTACCGTGCACTCGGTGCCGCGCCTCATGCCCGGCCAGGGCTGCATCGTGGGGGCTGGTGCCCTCGAGTACCCGGCCGAGTTCCAGGGCTCGAGCGAGCGCACGCTGGCCGAACTGGGTATTGGCAAGACCATCACCCTCACCTCGACCTACGACCACCGCGTGATCCAGGGCGCCGGTAGCGGCGAGTTCCTGAAGAAGGTGCACGAGCACCTCATCGGTGAGCGTGACTTCTACGAGGACATCTTCGCCGCGCTGCGAATCCCCTACGAGCCGATCCACTGGTCGCAGGACATCAGCGTCGACACCGCGGATGCTCTCGACAAGGCCACCCGGGTGCAGGAACTGATCAACGCCTTCCGCGTGCGTGGTCACCTGATGGCCGACACCGACCCGCTGGAGTACGTGCAGCGTTCGCACCCGGACCTGGACATTCGCTCGCATGGCCTCACCTTCTGGGACCTGGACCGCGAGTTCGTCACCGGCGGCTTCGGCGGCAAGCGCACCATGAAGTTGCGCGACATCCTCGGCATCCTTCGCGACTCGTACTGCCGCACCGTTGGCGTCGAGTACATGCACATCCAGGACCCTGAGCAGCGCAAGTGGCTGCAGGACAAGCTGGAGCGCAAGTACGAGAAGCCGAGCAAGGAAGAGCAGTTGCGCATCCTCGCGAAGCTGAACGAGGCTGAAGCCTTCGAGACCTTCCTGCAGACGAAGTACGTCGGCCAGAAGCGCTTCTCGCTCGAGGGTGGCGAATCGTTAATCGCCCTGCTGGATGGCATCTTGCAGGCCGCTGCCAACACCGGCCTCGACGAAGCTGCCATCGGCATGGCCCACCGTGGTCGACTGAACGTGCTCACCAACATCGCGGGCAAGACCTACGGTCAGATCTTCCGCGAGTTCGAGGGTGCACAGGACGCCAAGAGCGCCCAGGGCTCTGGCGACGTGAAGTACCACCTCGGCACCGAGGGCACCTTCACTTCGCTCGAGGGCAAGGAGATCCCGGTCTACCTCGCTGCGAACCCCTCGCACCTCGAAGCCGTGGACGGCGTGCTCGAAGGCATCGTCCGCGCCAAGCAGGACCGCAAGCCGATTGGCACGTTCACCACCTTGCCGATCCTGATCCACGGTGACGCGGCCATGGCCGGTCAGGGTGTGGTTGTCGAGACCATGCAGATGGGCCAGCTGCGCGGCTACCGCACCGGCGGCACCGTGCACATCGTGGTGAACAACCAGGTTGGCTTCACCACGCCGCCGAAGGAATCGCGCTCCTCGACCTACTCCACCGACGTGGCCAAGACGGTGCAGGCACCGATCTTCCACGTCAACGGCGATGACCCCGAGGCCGTGGTGCGCGTCGGCGAACTGGCCTACGAATTCCGCCAGGAATTTCACAAGGACGTCGTGATCGACCTCGTCTGCTACCGCCGTCGCGGCCACAACGAGGGTGACGACCCGTCGATGACCCAGCCGCTGATGTACAACCTGATCGAGCACAAGCGCTCGGTCCGCAAGCTGTACACCGAGGCCCTCATTGGTCGCGGCGACATCACGAACGAAGAGTACGAGGCAGCCCACGCGGACTTCCAGGACCGCCTGGAGCGTGCCTTCGCTGAGACCCACGCGGCCCAGACTGGCTCTATCCCCGTGATCACCCAGGATGCCGGCGCCAAGACCGACCTTGAGCGCCCCGACGCCCAGCAGGACGACGGCTACGCCGAGCCGGACACCACCGGCGTGCCGGAATCGGTGGTGCACGCCATTGGCGATGCCCACGACAACCTACCCCCGGGCTTCACGGTGCACCCGAAGCTGCAGCAGTTGCTGAAGAAGCGCGTCGAGATGAGCCGCTCCGGTGGCATCGACTGGGGCTTCGGCGAGCTGCTGGCCATTGGCTCGCTGCTGATGGAGGGCACGGCCGTGCGCCTCGCCGGTCAGGACAGCCGCCGCGGTACCTTCGCCCACCGTCACGCCGTGTTCCACGACCGCGAGAACGGTCAGGAATGGCTGCCGCTGCTGAACCTGTCTGAGAACCAGGCCCGCTTCTGGATCTACGACTCCCTGCTGTCCGAGTACGCTGCCCTCGCCTATGAGTACGGCTACTCCGTGGAGCGCACCGACGCTCTGGTCATGTGGGAGGCACAGTTCGGTGACTTCGCCAACGGCGCTCAGACCGTGATCGACGAGTTCATCTCCTCGGCCGAGCAGAAGTGGGGCCAGCGCTCCGGCGTGGTCATGCTGCTGCCGCACGGCTACGAGGGTCAGGGGCCGGACCACTCCTCGGCGCGCATCGAGCGCTACCTGCAGCTTGCCGCCGAAAACAACATGACCATCGCCCAGCCGTCGACGCCGGCGAACTACTTCCACCTGCTGCGTCGCCAGGCCTACTCGCGCCCGCGCCGGCCGCTGGTGGTGTTCACGCCGAAGTCGATGCTGCGCCTGCGCGCGGCCTCCAGTGAGGTCGCTGACTTCACCTCGGGCACCTTCCAGCAGGTGATCGACGACCCGCGCGGTCTCGACCCGAAGAACGTCAAGCGCGTGCTGCTGCACTCGGGCAAGGTGCACTACGAACTGCTCAGCGAGGTCCAGAAGCGCGAGGACAACTCGATCGCCCTGGTCCGCGTGGAGCAGTACTATCCGGTGCCCTCCGCCGCGCTCAAGGCAGTGCTGAACCGCTACCCGAACGCCGAGCTCACCTGGGTGCAGGAAGAGCCGGAGAACCAGGGTGCCTGGCCGTTCATCTGCGTCGAGGGTGTCAAGCACCTCGGTGGTCGCGCAATCACTGTGGTGGCTCGACCGGCTGCGGCCTCGCCGGCCGCCGGTTCAGCGAAGCGTCACGCTGCCGAGCAGGCCGACCTGATCGAACGGGTCTTCAGCTAAGCAGCCAATCTGACTGTGGCGTCACCCTCCGGGGTGGCGCCACAGTTGCGTTTGCCGCCGTATCACCGCCTGCGGGCACGTCTGCACCACCGAGGCGTACGGTGCGGCTCAGCCGCGGTCGAGACGCGAGTCGAGACGCGGATCGAGACGCGGGTCGATTCGCCGTCGAGACGCGGATCTAGACCGTTGGAATCGAACCCGTGTGGGTACTGACAACCTCGTCGTTTCGGTCCACCGGTACGGGCACGCGGCCGAGGCGTCGACCGTGGACGACCGAATACAGTCCGGCGGCCAGGACGACCACTCCAGCCAGCAGCACGTACATCATGCTGTAGCCGGTCAGCGGGATGACGACGCCCAGGGCGACGGGGCCGAGCCCCACGCCGATGTCCGTCAGCAGCAGCAGCGTCGAGATGCCGGTTCCGATGCGATGCGCTGGCACCAGACGCACCGCGATCGCCTGGGCTGCGGGCATAAGACTGCCGAACCCGGCGCCGCAGAGCGCACCCGCGGCCACCACCATCGCATCCGAGTTGGCGGCGGCCAGCGTGAGCAGGCCAGCGATGAAGGCGACGATCCCGAGGGCCACCACGACGTTGTCGCCCTTGCGGTCCTGCACCTGTCCCAGGAACAGCCGCATGATAAACATCACCAGGGCGTACGCCAGGAAGAAAAAGCTGGCACCAGTGGTGAACCCGGCCTGAGCCGCATACCCGTTCATGTACGTCATCACCCCGGAGTAGGCGAGCCCGACCAGCAGCATGAATGCACCAATCGGTGCGACGGCCGGATGCATCACGTCGGTGATTCGGTAACGCTGCCTCGGCGCCGGAACCGCGTCAATGACGGCACCAGCATCACGCACTGCCCGGGGCTCCCCCAGCGGCAGGGCGAACAGGAAGCTCAACAGATTCACTCCGGTGACCGCCCAGAACAGCCAGTCCACATGGCCGGCGTTGAAGAGTGCGAGGCCAGCGGCCGGGCCGACCGCGGTGGACAGCGTGGTCCCGAGAGCCAGGTACCCCGTCCCCTCGGCCCGTCGTGCGGCGGGGATGCCAGCCTGGGCGGTCGCCATCGCGGCGGTGCTGGCGACGGCGAAGCAGGCACCATGCACGATCCGCACCACGACCAGCCAGAACCAGGAGTGCACTGGTCCGTACGCCAGGCTCACCAAGACGGTGAGCGCCGTAGCGATCAGCAACACACGGTGCCGACCAACCACGTCGACCAGATATCCCGCCATGAGCCGCGCCACCGTGGCACCAACGAGGAAGGCACTGGCCGCGAAACCAGCTGCCGCATCGCTGGCGGCGAAGGACTGGGCGGCATACAGAGCCATGGTCGTAATCAGGGCGTAGAAGACCAGGCCTTGGAAGAAGTTGGCTGACCAAGCGAGCGCGAATCGGCCCGTCATAATCTTCTGTGACCCGGACACGCTACTCGAACTCTCTCCTCGACGACCGGGTCAGTGTACGCCCAAAATTTGTGCAGATTCTGCAAATAAAGCCGGATTCGGGCCTTAGCGCTGGTGCCGACCGTGGACGAGCCAGTAGTAGCCACCGGCGGCGGTGACCAGTCCAGCCAACGCCAAGTACAGGCCCGAGTACGAGGCCCAGGCCACGAGCGGCCCGAGCAGCAACGGGCTGAGGCCTACCCCAAGGTCCAGCATGAACAATTGCGTCGAGACGCCGGTGCCGATCCGATCCGCGGGCACACGACGCACCGCCACTGCCTGCACTGCCGGGAACAGGGTGCCGTAGCCCATGCCGGTGAGGGCGCCCGCGATGATGACCATGACGTCGGAGGTCGCTGCCGCCAGAGTCAGCAGCGAGGCAGCAAAGCTGATCACCCCGATCGCGAATACGATGTTGTCGCCTCGCCGGTCCTGGACGCGGCCGAGCACCATGCGAATGATGAGCGTCACCACGGCATAGGCCACGAAAAACACCCCCGCACCGACGAATAGGCCGCGTTCCTCGGCGAAGGCGTTGATGTAGGTCATCACCCCGGCGTAGCCAAGGCCGATGAGCAGCATGAACACCGCGATGGGAACCACGGCCGGGTGCAGGGCGTCGGAGATGCGAAACGGGCGGCGGTTCGTCTGCGACCAGGCCGCGTCGCGCTCCAGTCGGAGTGCACAAACCAGGCTCAACACCGTCACCGCGGTCAGCGCAATGAAGAGCCACTCCGGGTCCGCGTACAGGTACAGCAGCAACGAACCGCCCGGCCCCACCGCCGCGGCCAGACCGTTCCCAAGGGCCAGATACCCGGTCCCTTCGGCTCGCCGCTCCGGCGGGATGCCTCCCTGTGCGATCGCCATCGCGGCGGTGCTGGCCACCGCGTAGGTCATGCCATGCACGAAGCGGGCCGCGATCAGCAGCACCAAGGAGTCAGCGGCGAGGTGGGCGATGCTTGCGATAGTGGCGAGCGCCAACGCCACGATCAGCACGCGACGACGACCCAGGACATCGGCCAGGTAGCCGGCCGCGAGGCGGGCAATCGTCGCGCCAATCATGAACGCGCTGACTGCAAAACCCGCCGCGATATCGGCCGCCGCGAAGGCTTGGATCGCGTAGAGCGCGATAGTCGTCATCGGCCCGTACAGCACGAGGTACTGCAGGAAGGCAATCACCCAGGTGAGGATGAAGGACCGCGTCACGATCCTGTCCGGTGCTGCCACGTCACTTCGCTTTCTCAACGCCCCCATCCGAAGTGTACGAGTGACGGGGCGCGGTACCGGCCATGGGGCGCCTGCGCCTGGGACGGTGGGCCCTTGCTGGCAGGCAGTGTCAAGTCGGGGTCACGCCGAAGCGGGCGGTCATCGCCGCAGGTCTGCGAGCGTTCCGCCTGGTCCTAGGTCTCGCGTTCCGCCTTCTGCAGCAGCGCCAGGACCTGGGCCTTCAAATCTTCCGGGGCTTCCTCTTCCGAGCAGGCGCTGCGCAGTTTCTGCAGCAGCGTGAGCCCCACCAGGTGCTCATCCGAGCAGGAGGGGCAGTGCTTGAGGTGTTCTTCCACGTCGAGCGCGTCCCCGCCGCCGAGCTCATCGTGCAGCAGGTTTTCGAGTTCGGCGAGTGCCTTGTCACAACCGCAGTCCGTCATCGCCCACTCCCCTGGTCGGCGCCCGAGAGCAACCCCTGCTCCACGGCGTACTCGTTCAACAGTTCCCGCAACAGCCGGCGGCCGCGGTGCAAGCGGCTCATCACGGTGCCCACCGGCGTCTCCATAATGTCGGCGATCTCCTGGTAGGAGAAGCCCTCGACGTCGGCGAGATAGACCGCGATGCGGAAGGTCTCGGGGGTTGATTGCAGCGCCTGCTTGATCGTGCTGTCCGGCAGGCGGTCAATCGCCTCCGCCTCGGCGGATCGGCTGGCCATCGCCGTGGTCGACTCGGCCGAGCCGAGCTGCCACTCTTCCATGTCGTCGATGCTGCCCTGGAAGGGGTCACGCTGGCGCTTGCGATAGATATTGATGAAGGTGTTCGTCAGGATGCGGTACAGCCACGCCTTGACGTTGGTGCCCTGCTCAAACTGACCGAAGGCTGCGAAGGCCTTGGCGAACGTTTCCTGCACCAGGTCCTGCGCGTCAGACGAATTCTTCGTCATCCGCAGCGCGGCACCGTAGAGCTGGTCCACCAGCGGCAGGGCCTGCTCCTCGAACAGCCGCCGCACCTGCTGCGGGCTCAGGTCCGAGCGCCGCCCGACCTTCGTTTCGTCGTCGTGCGTTCCATCAGAATCGCCGAGGGCCAGAGCCCCGGTGTCCGCCTCGGTGCTGTCCATTGCTGGCCAGTCTAGCCGCGGGCGTTCCAAGACGGCGCAGTCGCCGGTCTGCATGCCCATGCCGCTCCCTTCGGTCACCGTCGTCACTGCGCCGGGCAGGCCATAGCGTGCCCCGCTATTGTGGTAACCGATGTCGAGCCCAGAACATTCCGCACAGTCCGCCCACGGTTCCCCCTGGCCTGCCCCGACCGCGTCGGCCCCGCTGCAGGCCCGGTTGGCGATTCCTGGGTCCAAGTCGCTGACCAACCGCGAGCTGGTGCTGGCCGCACTCGCCGACGGTCCGAGTGTGCTGCGTGCACCGCTGCACTCACGCGACAGTGCCCTCATGATTCAGGCCCTGCGCGCACTCGGCGTCACGATCGAGGAGGGCACGCAGGGCGCCTACGGCCCCGACCTCATCATCACCCCGGGCTCGCTGCGTGGCGGGGTCTCCATTGACTGTGGTCTGGCTGGCACAGTGATGCGTTTCGCGCCGCTCGTGGCCGCTTTGGCCGAGGGCCGAATCACCTTCGACGGCGACGAGGCAGCCCGCCGCCGCCCGATGTCGGGCACGATCGAGGCGCTGCGCGCGCTCGGCGTCGAGGTCGAGGACGAGGGCCGCGGCACGCTGCCGTTCACCCTGGTAGCGACCGGCGAAGTCGCTGGCGGCGAGATCGAGATCGATGCCAGCGCTTCGAGCCAGTTCGTTTCGGCGCTGCTGCTGGCCGCGCCTCGGTTCCGTGACGGCCTAACCCTGCGGCACACCGGCGAGCGCCTGCCAAGCCTGCCGCACATTGACATGACCGTGCAGGCCCTGCGCCAGCGCGGCGTGCGGGTTTCCTCGCCGGAACGCGGCGTCTGGCTCGTCGAGCCCGGACCCATCCACGGCATCGAGCTCACGATTGAGCCGGATCTGTCGAATGCCGCCCCCTTCCTGGCTGCAGCCCTGGTCGCCGGTGGGACCGTCAGCATCGAGCATTGGCCGAGCGAGACCACACAGGTCGGCGACGATCTGCGCGGCCTGCTCAGCCAGTTCGGCGCGACCGTGACCTACCGGGACGGCATCCTCACCGTCGATGGCGGCGCCGGCGTGATCGGCGGCGCAACCCTGCCGGGACTGGACCTCGACCTCAGTCACGCCGGGGAGCTGACCCCGCCCCTGGCCATGCTGGCCGCGCTCGCCAGCGGCCCCAGCACCCTGAACGGGATCGGCCATCTGCGCGGCCACGAGACCGACCGGCTCGCGGCACTGGTCGCCGAGATTCGCGGCGTCGGCGGCAACGCCGAGGAACTGCCCGACGGCCTCGCTATCACCCCGGCACCCTTGCACGGCGCACTCTGGCACGCCTACGAAGACCACCGCATGGCCACCGCGGGCGCGATCCTAGGCCTGGCAGTGCCTGGCATTGCCGTCGACGACATCGCCTCGACCAGCAAGACCCTGCCGGAGTTCCCCCAGCTCTGGGCCGCGATGCTCACGCAGGTCGCTGATGCTGCCACGCCGACGGAGTAATGCATGAGCTGGATCGACGACGGCGCAAGCGAGTCCCGCTGGGACGAGTTTGACGAGTCGCGGGTCCGATCCCGGCCGAATCCGAAGGCGAACCGGCCGCGCACGAAGCGGCGACCCGAGCACGCCGATTCCGAAATCGGCATGGTGCTCGGCGTGGACCGCGGGCGCTACAGCGTGCTCGTTCCGGCGCCGGACCTGCCCAAGCACCTGCTGGGCCGACTCTCCCCCGACGCCGCCGCGAGCCTGCGGCAGGCCAGCACCGTCAAGCGCGGCGCACCGAAGCCGGTGGAGCGTATCGTGACCGCGGCCCGCGCTCGCGAACTTGGCCGTGCCGCCATCGTGGCTGGTGACCGGGTCTCCCTGGTCGGCGACACCTCTGGAACCGAGGGCAGCCTCGCCCGAATCGTGCGCATCAACGAGCGAGCAACACTCCTGCGCCGCAGTGCCGACGACACGGACCTGGTCGAACGCGTCATCGTGGCCAACGCTGATCAACTGGTAATTGTGGTCGCGGCCGCGAACCCCGAGCCGAGGCCTCGCCTCATCGACCGGGCCCTCGTCGCCGCGTTCGATGCCGGCATCACGCCGATCCTGTGCATCACCAAGACCGACCTCGCCGACCCAGCGCCCCTGCTGGCAGAGTTCGAATGTCTCGACCTTGAGGTCTTCACCAGCCGCAGCGACCAGATGCCAATCGACGCGCTGCGGGCGCGCCTCGCCGGGCACATCACTGCCCTGATCGGCCATTCCGGTGTGGGCAAGTCGACCCTCGTCAACGCCCTCGCTCCCGGCACGGACCGCGCCACCGGCCACGTCAACGCGGTGACCGGGCGAGGTCGTCATACCTCTTCCAGCACCATCTGCGTGCCCGTGGAAGACGCCGCCGGCCGCGTCGGTTGGGCCATCGACACCCCCGGCGTGCGCTCCTTCGGCCTCGGCCACGTACGGCCCGAGAACGTGCTGCGGGCCTTCGCAGCCATGGCTCGACCGGAGGCCGCGACCGGCGAAGCCGAGGTACCGCTGCACCTCGCGCACGATTGGGAGATTATCGAGCGCGTGGAAGCGGGCGAGCTGGGCGAATCCGGGAAGGCGCGCATCGCCTCGCTCAAGGAACTGTTGGACGCCATCAGCGACCCCAAGTTTTGATCGCGCGCACACGGGGTGCAGGACGCGCCGTCCGTACCGTCTCGCACGACGCTATTGTGGAGGGCATGAGCCATCCGATCGAGGACGACCTCGCCCTGGCCCTAGACCTGGCTGATCGCGCCGACGCGATCGCCCTGGCGCGCTTCGGCGAGTTGGACCTGCACGTCGCATCGAAGCCGGACCGCACCCCGGTCACCGATGCCGACACTGCGGTTGAGACCGCCATTCGGGAGCGCCTGGCCGAGCAACGGCCCGACGACGCTATCCTCGGCGAGGAATACGGCACTGTCGGCGAGGGTAGCCGGCAGTGGATCATCGACCCGATCGACGGTACCGCAAACTTCCTGCGCGGACACGCCGTGTGGGGCACCTTGATTGCACTGGCCATTGACGGCGAGCCGGTGGTCGGCGTCGCCTCGATGCCGGCCCTGGGTCGGCGCTGGTGGGCCGCGCTCGGTCAGGGCGCTTGGGCCTCCGATCACGTGCACGGCCGCGAGGAAGTGCGCGAACTCAAGGTATCCAAGGTCGCCAGTATTGCGGATGCTGTGCTCTCACTGCCCCGCCTGAACGGCTGGTCCGAGGTGGATCGTCTGGACGCTGGTGTCCAGCTCCACCACGATGCCTGGCGAGTCTTCGCCGCGAGCGACCTGTGGTCCTACTGCCTGGTCGCCGAAGGCACGATCGATGCCACCGCCGAGTTTGGCTTGCAACCCTACGATCTGGCCGCGCTGGTGCCGATCGTGACCGAGGCCGGCGGCACCTTCACCGCCGCCGACGGGCGCCCCGGCCCGTGGCACGGCAGCGGTGTCGCCACCAACGGCATGCTCCACGAGGCGCTGCTGGAACGCATCAACCTGCGGTAGTTCCCCGGACCGCACCGTCCCTCGGGTGCCAAGCGCAGCGGCCCACAGTCACCAGCCGCTACGGCGTCACCGCGGGTGGTGGGTTGGGGATTCGAATCGCCCCCGTTTCCGGCAGTCGCGACTCACGATCGAGCAGGGCAAACACGAGCGCCAACAGGTAGAGGCCCAGCACCACGATCATCGCGTTCCGAAAGGCGTCGTGATACACGTCAATCGGTACGCCACCCACCTCGCGGTACATCGTGGCGTAGAACGCCGTCGTCACCGCCGCGACACCGATGGCGTTGCCGGTCCGCTGCGCGACCTGCACTACGGAGCCCGCCACACCGCCCTGTGACGGCGGCACCGTGGAGAGTGTCAGGGTCTGGTTCGGCGAGATCACGAAGCCGCCACCGATGCCGCCAATCAGGAAGGCTCCTGCCATCAGCCACGGTGCCAGTGCCACCGGCGCGAGGAAGGCGGCCACCAGCAAGAGTGACATCCCGATCATCACGATTACCAGGCCTGCGATCACCACTCGGCGACCGTGGACTGCCACGAGGCGACCACCAATCACCGCAGTCACCGCCGAGGCGAGTGCGAAGGGAATCGTCACCATGCCAGCAAACACGGGTTCGATGCCGAGGCCTCGCTGCAGGAACAGCGCCACGATCAGGAAGGTGGCTGGGTTCGCGGCGAAGTAACAGGTGCCCACCAAGATGCCGTAGCGATACGACGGCGTCCTCAGCAGAGTCAGATTCACCGCTGGCACCTTGCCCGATGCCTGGTACCGGCGCTCCCACAGCACAAAGGCGGTGGCAAAGACGGCGAAGACGAGCAACCACACGAATCGCCGCGGGTCGTCGGTCTCGCTGCCGGTCGTGAGGACGAAGGGCAGCATGAGCGAGAGTACGGCGACCCCCACCAGCAGGAGGCCGACGAGGTCCAGGCTCTGCTTCGGGCCTCGTTCCTGGTACCGCGGCAACCAGTGGCTAGCCAAGTACGCGAGCACAATCGCCAGGGGTACGTTCATCCAGAACCCCCAGCGCCAACCGTCCTCGGGACCCGCGATGGCGATCAGGAAGCCGCCGAGGGTGGGGCCGAATGCGGTGCTGAGGCCAATGATGCCGCCAAACATGCCGAATACCCGGCCTCGTTCCCTGGGACTTGGGAACATGCTCTGCATCATGCCCATCATCTGCGGCATGAGCATGCCCGCAGTGACGCCTTGGATGAGTCGGAACGTAATCAGCGCTTCCGCGGTGGCGGCGAACCCACAGGCGAGGCTGGCCGCGCCGAAGCCGAGCAGCCCGATGAGAAACACCCGTCGCCGCGAGGTCATGTCCCCGATGCGACCAGCGGGGATGAGCACCAGACCAAAGGCCAGGGTGTAGCCAGCGACGATGAGCTGCTGCTGCGTTGAGGAGGCCTGCAGGGTGTCCGTGATTGACGGCAGGGCCACGTTCACCTTGGTTAAGTCAAGGATGGTGAGGGCCGCCGCGGCGACGGCGGCGGCGAAGGCAAACCATCGCGCCCGGTCGGACTGGTGCTGGGTGCCGGTGCTGCTCACGGGTGGAGTCTATGCCCGTCCCGCAGCAATCGATCAGCGCCCGGCCGCCGAGTTGCCAGGAACTGGGCGGATATGGTCCGACCAACGACAGTGGCCCGGTGCAGCTGCACCGGGCCACTGTGTATCGCAGAAACTACTTGGCGTAGCCCTCGCGCAGAATCGCACCGAGGTTCGCGTCCACGTTCGTCCAGTACTGGAAGAAGCGCTCGCGGATCGCGTCCACGGTGATCGCCTTCGCCTGGCCGATCAACGTCTCGTGGAAACGAGCCTTGGACTCAGCCGAGAACACCTCACGGTAGAGGGTGCCCGCCTGGCCGAAGTCGTCGTCCTCGGCGTGCAGGGTGTACGCGGCACGAACCAGCTCACCGTCCGCTTCCCAGCTCCCGTCAACGGCACGGCTCGGGTCAGCGACCGGGCCACCGAAGCTGTTCGGCGCGTAGACCGGCACGCTCGGGTCGTTGAAGGTGTGACGCTGGGCACCGTCCTGGCTGTAGTTGTGCACTGGAGCGGCGTGCGGGGTGTTGACCGGGATCTGCTGGTAGTTGGTGCCCACGCGGTAGCGCTGTGCGTCCGGGTACGAGAACACGCGCGCCATCAGCATCTTGTCCGGCGAGATGTCGGTGCCCGGCACCTGGTTGGCCGGCGAGAGGGCCGCCTGCTCGATCTCGGCGAAGAAGTTCTTCGGGTTACGGTTCAGCGTGAAGGTACCGAACTTGATCAGCGGGTAGTCCGCGTGCGGCCAGATCTTGGTCAGGTCGAAGGGGTTGAAGCGGTAGTTGGCCGCGTCCTCGTACGGCATGATCTGCACGCTGATGTCCCAGGTCGGGAAGTTTCCGGCCTCGATGTTCTCGTACAGGTCGCGACGGTAGAAGTCAGCGTCGGCACCGGCGATGGCTTCGGCCTCGGCGTTGGTCATCTCGGCCGTGCCCTGGTGGGCGTGGAAGTGGTACTTCACCCAGAAGCGCTCGCCAGCAGCGTTGATCCACTGATAGGTGTGCGAACCGTAGCCGTTCAGGGTGCGCCACGAGCGCGGCAGGCCGCGGTCACCCATCAGGTACGTCACCTGGTGTGCCGACTCGGGGCTCAGGGTCCAGAAGTCCCACTGCATGTCCGCGTCGCGCAGGCCCGAGCCGGGCAGGCGCTTCTGCGAGTGGATGAAGTCCGGGAACTTGATCGCGTCGCGGATGAAGAACACCGGAGTGTTGTTGCCGACGATGTCGAGGTTGCCCTCTTCGGTGTAGAAGCGCAGTGCGAAGCCGCGGACGTCGCGCCAGGTGTCCGGCGAGCCCTGCTCACCGGCGACCGACGAGAAGCGCAGCAGCACCTCGCCCGTGGCACCAGGCTGGAACGCCTTGGCGCGGGTGTAGGCCGACACATCCCCGGTGATCGTCCACTCGCCGAAGGCGCCGCCACCCTTGGCGTGCACGATACGCTCCGGGATGCGCTCCCGGTTGAACTGCGCGAGCTTCTCGACCAGGTAGCGGTCGTGCAGCACGGTCGGGCCATTGGCGCCGACGGTCAGCGAGTGCGCGTCGCTGACGACCGGGGTACCGGTCTGCGTGGTGGTAAAGGGAACTTGCGCGGTCATTGAGGGGTCTCCTTCTCTAGCGCTCGTGGGGGTGGTCATGCGATGGTCGCGGCGCAGGCGGCGCAGCGACCCCAAAACGTCACCTCTGCAGTGTCGATCTGGAAGCCGTGATCATGCGATGGAGTCAGACATGGGGCAGCGCCGACGACGCAATCCACGTCCACGACTGCTCCACAACCTGTGCAGACCAGGTGGTGATGGTTGTCGCCAATGCGCCGTTCATACAGCGCGGGCGATCCGGCCGGCTCGATGCGCCGCACGAGTCCGACCCGGTGCAGGTCACCCAGGATGTTGTGCACGGACTGGATCGAGGTGGGCAGTGCAGCAGTGACCGTGCGGTACACCGTGTCCGCGTCGCTATGCGGGTGATCCGCCAAGACGTCGAGGACAGCAAGGCGCCCGGGGGTGACCTTTAGGCCTGCGCTGTGCAGTGCTTCGCTCGCCTGATTCATATCTGACAGTGTACGCCTCAATTTGAATGATTCAAAATTTTGCACGATTCACACATGAATTTTTGGCGTAACGCGTCGAAATTGTGGGATGTCAATAACGTCGACATGGTCCGAAACAGAACAAGGGCGGTCACCACAGTGACCGCCCTTGCCGCGGGGGAACCCGACAGAGTCCCACAGTGCGTGACTAGCCTGACCGAAGTGGTGGAGATGGGGGGAATTGAACCCCCGTCCACTGCTGAGCTTCGATGCCTTCTCCGGGTGCAGCCAACTCTGACGTTCTGCTCGGCTCCGACCTTTGCTGTTGGCCTCTAGGTCGACAAGCCCAGTATCAGTGCAAGTCCCGCACGGCCCTGATACACGGCCGCGCAGCAAGTTCCCTAGATGACGCCAGGATCCGGAACGGGAACACATCCGGCCTGACGGACTTCAGGCTCGCTTAGGCAGCGAGGGCGAAGTCGGTGCGCTTAGCATTGGCACCTATTGTTTGCGTGGGAGCGTTAACGAGATAGCCCACGCCTCCTCGACCCGCTTCTCACCGTCACACAGGCAATGTCGAAACCGATCATCCCCATGCAAGGTCAGCCCGCGATTGCGGGGCGAGTCCAGTCACGCACTGTGGAATTTCCAAGGTGAGGTCAATGCTGCTGACCTCAAGACACCATTCTACTCTGCGGCGTCCGACAACGGTTGGAGTTTGCTCAGAGCACCTGAGAGGACGCTGAAGTGCACCTGCCTGCCACAGCCGACGCGCATAGTCTCGCGGGACTGCACCTGCGGCGTACCATTCACACAGGAGGCTGACATGGCTACCAACGACGACAAGAACTTCTTCGAGAAGGCCGGCGAGGCAATCGGCGAAGGCTTTGAGAAGACAAAGGAGTTCGTCGGTGATGCCTTCGACAACATTCGCGGCGGTGCCGAGGATGCCAAGGACACTGCGTCGGACGCCGTGAAGGACGCCAAGGACATCACCGAGAAGCACGCCGACGAGGTCAAGCACGCGGCACGGGACGCCGCGCGTGAGGTACGAAAGGGAGACGCATAGCTTGAACAGTCCGCAGTCGCTCGGAGCCGGCCCCATCATTACCGTGACCGGCTCCTCTCGGAGCACCGTCGCTCCCGAACTTGCCCAGCTCACCGTTGAGGCGCAGGCCTCCGGGCCGCAGCGCGCCGACGTGGTGGACCGCGCGACGAAGCTCGCCGCCGACATTCAGCAGCGCTTTGCGGCCCTGCACGGGGATGCCGCCTCGCCAGTGCAGCAATGGCACAGCCAGAGCGTGCACGTATGGAGCGAGCGGCCGTGGAACGAGCAGGGGAAGCAACTCCCCTTGGTCCACCACGCCCGCATTCAGGTGCAGGCCACCTTCCGCGACTTCACCGCACTCGGCGCCGAGGCCGAAGCCCTGAGCGCCATCGATGGCGTGGCCGTACACGGTATCTGGTGGCGCCTCACCGAGGCCACGGAAGCGGACGTGCAAACCGAGGTGCAGCGCGGCGCCATCCAGAACGCCCTGACCAAAGCCCAGAATTACGCCGAGGCGCTGGGCTACGCCAGCGTCCGGACGGTCGCGATTGCGGATCCCGGACTGCTTTCGGACGGCAGCGTTGACTCAGGCAGTATGGCCAAGCGCGGCGGCCTGATGGCAATGGCGGCCCCGAGCCCGGAAGCCGACATGCACACCGGTATCGAACTCCGGCCGGACGAACTGACGTTCACCGCCCAGGTCGAGGCACGCTTCCTCGCGCAGTAGGCACAACCAGCGGTGCGCACTACCCCGCCGGATCGGTGCGCACCATGCATGTCGGTCTAGTCGGAGAGGATTGCGTCCGCCTCGATCTCGACCAGCAGTTCCGGGGCGGCCAAGGCCGAGACCGCGACGGCGGTGAGGGCCGGGCGGATCTCGCCGAAGAACTCGCCATGCACCTCGCCCACCGCATCAAAGTCAGCGATGTTGGCCAGGTAGATCCGGGTGCGCACGACATCCTTGAGCGAGCCGCCAGCCTGCTCCATGACGCCGGCGAGGCGAGTGAGGATCTCGCGAGCCTGCGCTGCCGCGTCATTGCCCCCCACCACGCCGTCCGGGCTGCTGGCGGTGGTACCGGCGATAGCGACCTGATTGCCGACCTTGACCGCGCGCGAGTAGCCGATCACCGGCTCCCACTTCGAGCCGGACGAGATGAGTTCGCGGGACATCTGGTTCCTTTCAGGCCGCCGACGCGGCAAGGCGTGTCGCGACTGAGAACCCCGCCGCCGGGTGACTCGAAGGGACTAGTCGAACTGGCGGTTGCGTTCGCGCATCTGACGCATCGCCTCGCGCTTGTCCTGCGCCTCACGCAGCGCGTGCCGCTTGTCGTAGTCCTTCTTCCCGCGGGCGACCGCGAGCTCCACCTTGGCCCGGCCGTCCTTGAAGTACAGCGACAGCGGGACCAGGGTCAGACCGCCTTCAGCAGTCTTGTGGCTGAGCTTGACGATCTCGCGGCGGTGCAGCAGCAGCTTGCGGGTCCGTCGCGGCGAGTGGTTGGTCCACGTGCCCTGGGCATACTCCTGAATGTGGACGCCCTCGAGGAACACCTCACCCCGGTCAATACGCGCGAAACCGTCCACCAGCGAAGCGCGACCGGCCCGCAGCGACTTCACCTCGGTACCGATCAGCACGATGCCCGCCTCGATGGTGTCGAGGATGTGATAGTCGTGACGAGCCTTGCGATTCGTGGCGATGACCTTTTCGCCGCGCTCCCTAGGCACGATGGACTCCTTCTTGACTGTGGCCGCACAGAATGGTGGCGGCTCGCAATCCTACCAAGCCCGGACTAGACCCGCAGATAGCGGTTGATCGCGATGCCTGCTGCCAGGGCAGCGATAATCACGCCCAGCACAATCAGGATGGGTGCGATCAGCAGTGCCTCGGCAAGGCCCACCATGCTCGTCACCGGCAGGGCACTCTGCAGGTAGCCCTGCACGAAGAAGTGGGCGATCGCCGCCGTCGCTCCCCCAGCCAGCAGCGCGCCCATCAGTGCCGCCACCGCACCCTCGAGGATGAACGGGGTCTGGATGAATCCGTTGGAGGCGCCGACCAGCCGCATGATGCTGAGCTCACGACGACGCGAATATGCTGACAGTCGAATGGTGGTCGAGATGAGCAGGGCTGCGGCGATCAGCATCAGCACGGCAATGCCGATGGCTGTCACACTCGCGCCGTTCAGGATCGCGAAGACACCCTCGAGGAACTCACGCTGGTCGATCACCGACTCCACGCCCGAGTAGCCGGACAGCGCCTCAAGGATCACGGGCGCATCATCCGGGTTCTTCAGCGTCACCCAGAAGGTCTCCTGCAACAGCTCTGGCGTGACCCAGTCGCTCCGCTCAGGGAACTGCTCGAGGTAGCGCTGATAGGCCTTGTCCTGGTCGTCGAACTCGACCGACTCAATGAACCCACCGATGCCGGGCGAGGCGAGCAGGTCCTCCACCGCTTGACGCTGCGTGTCCGTAACCGCACCTTCGGCACACTCTTCGGACTGCACGATGCCGTTGCACAGGTACACCACGACCTGGGCACGGTCATTCCAGTAGGAGCGCATCTCGCCGATCTGGAACTGCATCAGCAGTGCCACACCGACGAAGCTCAGCGAGACAAAAGTCACCAGCACGACCGAGATCACCATCGAGAGGTTGCGGCGCAGACCCTGGCCAACCTCACTCAGTACCAGCCGCCACCTCATGCCTGCTCCGGTCCCGTCTGCTCGGTGTCCTGCTCGAACAGGTCTGCCAATTCGTCCGTGCCGTCCACGGCCTCAGTCGGCGTCGCCTGCGAGGCAGCGCTCGGCAGCGACAGCGACGCCAGCGGCGAGGTACCGCTACTGGGCGGCAATGGCGCGCTGGGCGGCAGCACGCTGCGACGCAGCCGGTCGGCTGGGCTGTCCTGCGCCGCCGGGGGCGACCAGGTCGGCGGTGTCGCGGCCTGCGATGCGCTCGTCTGCGGGGACGCTGCCTGGGCAGCGTTGACCTGCGGGAGGAAGCCGAGCGGCTGTGCGGCCGCATCGCCACTGACGGGCGTGCCCGGCTCGGGGAAGATCGTCGCGGTCGACAGGTCCACCGCCGCCGCAGTCAGCGTTCCCGTTGCGGTCTCGGTCACCTCGACCCGCGGCAGGGCCTGCGTCACATAGCCTGCGCCGCGCTCATCACGAATAACCACACCGTTACTCAGTTCGATGACGCGACGCTGCATCGAGTTCACAATGCCGACGTCGTGCGTAGCCATGACGACCGTGGTGCCGTTGGCGTTGATGACCTGGAGCAAGTTCATGATGTCGGCCGAGGTAGCCGGGTCGAGGTTACCGGTCGGCTCGTCGGCGAGCAGCAGGGCCGGCTTGTTGACCAGCGCCCGTGCGATCGCGACGCGCTGCTGCTCACCACCGGAGAGTTCATGCGGCATCCGGTCGGCCTTGCCATCCAAACCGACCTGCGCCAGCACATCCGGCACTGCCTCCTGGATGAAACCGGCCGAGCGGCCGATCACCTGGAGCGCGAAGGCGATGTTCTCGCTCACCGTCTTGTTCGGCAGCAAGCGGAAGTCCTGGAAGACCACGCCGAGGGTGCGCCGGAAGTAGGGCACCTTGCGGTTCGGGATCTTGGCGAGGTCCTGGCCGAGCACGTGGACTCGACCCTGCGTCGGCACCTCTTCGCGGAGCATCATGCGCAGGCAGCTCGACTTACCCGAACCGGAGGCGCCGACCAAGAACACGAACTCGCCGCGCTGAATCTCCAGGCTGACCTGGTGCAGTGCCGGCTTCGGGTTCTTGCCGTAGTACTTAGTGACCTGTTCGAAGAGGATCATGACGCCACGAGCCTACGCACCGTCCTTGCGGATGCCGGGTTGCGACGCGCGCGGGTCGCAATTCCCAGCCGATTCTTATTCGCAGCGGTATGCCGCACTGCCGACGGTTACGCCGAGGCGGCCTGCTGCTGCTTGCGCCAGCGAATGCCCGCGTTGATGAACCCGTCGAGGTCGCCGTCGAAGACATCGTCCGGCTTGTATACCTCGTACTCGGTACGCAGGTCCTTGACCATCTGGTACGGCGCCAACACGTAGGAGCGCATCTGGTCGCCCCAGCTGGCAGTGATGTTCCCGGCGAGTTCCTTCTTCTTGGCCGCTTCCTCTTCCTTGCGCTGCAGCAGCAGGCGCGACTGCAGCACGCGCAGGGCGGCGGCGCGGTTCTGGATCTGACTCTTCTCGTTCTGGCAGCTCACCACGATGCCGGTCGGCAAGTGGGTGATGCGCACGGCCGAGTCGGTCGTGTTCACGGACTGACCACCAGGACCCGAAGAGCGGAACACGTCGATGCGAATGTCCGATTCCGGGATTTCAATCTCTTCGGTTTCGGCCAGCAGCGGCACCACCTCGACGGCGGCGAAGCTGGTCTGTCGCTTGCCGGCCGCGCCGAACGGTGACATGCGCACCAGGCGGTGCGTGCCCGCCTCGACCGAGAGCGTGCCGAACGAGTACGGCGCATCCACCTGGAAGGTCGCGGACTTGATGCCCGCCTCTTCTGCGTAGGAGGTATCCAGCACCTGCACCGGGTACTTGTGCTGTTCGGCCCAACGCAGGTACATGCGCAGCAGCATCTCGGCGAAGTCGGCGGCGTCGACGCCACCGGCACCAGCGCGAATAGTGATCACGGCTGGCAGCGGGTCGAACTCGCCGTCCAGCAGCGTCTGCACTTCGAGGTCGGCGAGCACCTTCTCGACGTTGGCGAGTTCGGCGACGGCCTCGGCAGCCGAATCCGCGTCCTCGGCCTCGGTTGCGAGTTCGGCGAGCACCTCGATGTCGTCGATGCTGCGGCCGATGCTGGCGAGTCGGGCCAGCATGGCCTGGGCGCGGCTGAGGGCACTGGTGACCCGCTGTGCGTTCGCCGAGTCATCCCACAGATCGGGTGCGGATGCGGCCGCCTCGAGCTCGGCGATTTCGGCCTCGAGCTTGGCCGGGTCGATCACGGTGCTGATCTCGCCGAGAGTGGCACGAAGAGCGGCGACGCGCTCAGCAAAGTCTGTGGGAAGCATGGTGGCTCCAGTCTACTGTCCGGCCCTGCTCGGACCGGCCGGAACGGCGGGTCCCGTGCCGCAGGCGGCACGCGGTGCGCGCATTACCGCTCCGACCGAGATCAGCAGTGGGCAGCTTCGGCTGCCGCCAGCGGGCGATATTCAGCCGCGGGCAGACCGGGCACACTCACCCGGGCGGCGTACACGGCCCCGTCGGCCGCGGTCGGCGATGCGAGGCCGGCACGCGCCGTGGTGATGAAGAGCGTCTGCAGGTCCTCACCGCCAAGCGCGGGCGCCGTGCTCAGCGGCGCCGGGACCCGCACCTGCTCGAGCACGCGCGCGTCCAGGTCGAGCCGCTGCACCAGTCCCTCGTCCCAGAGTGCGATCCACACCGCATCCTCGCGATCGAAGACCATGCCGTCCGGGGTCCGCGCGTCCATATCGCCGAAGTCGGCTTCGTCGATTGGGTCGCCCGCCTCGTCCAGCGTGAAGCGCCGGAGCCTGGGGGACTGCGAGTCGGCCAGCAGCATGGTGCGGCCGTCGCCACTGAAGGCGGGGCCGTTTGGGATGGTCAGGTGACCGACCACGCGATGCAGGCTGCCGTCGCGGTCGACTCGCCAGAGCGCGCCAGCCCCATGCTCGGCGCTGACAGCCATGGTGGTGAACCAGAAGCGTCCGGCCGGGTCTGCGACGGCGTCGTTCACGCGCAGCTCACGGCCCTGCGGGTCGGGGATGCGGTGCAGCCAGTGCAGGCTCGCGCGTCCGTCGACGGTGGGGGCGAGCACCGCCACGCCATCGCCGACGGCTGCGATCAGCTTGCCAGCGCGCCCGCGAATCGGGGCGACGCCGCCCAGAGGCAGACCTTCCGTGGCGAGCACCGGCTCGAGGTCGGTCAGGTCTGGCGTGGTTCGGTACAGCCGACCGTTCGGGATGTCGACGACCCAGAGTCGCTGCCCGAACCAGCGGGGTCCCTCACCGAGGGTGAACTCGGTGGCAAAGCGAACGGTGGCGTCATGGGTCAGCATCTGGGTCTCCTCGGGTCGCGCAGACACCGCCCGAGCCTAGCCCGCCTCGGGGTCGCGTGTGAAGATAAACAGATGGCAGCCAAGCAGGGGTTCAGTCTGGGCGCGATCGCTGTGCCGGTCTACTTCCCTGGTCTGGTGTTCTCCCTCGGACAGAACGCGTACACCCCGGTGCTGCCGGCGATCGCGATCTTGCTCGGCGCCGACCTGGCACAGGCGGGTCTCGTCTCGGCCATCTCGATGGTTGGCACCCTGATCGGCGACCTCCCGGCGGGGGTCGCGGTGCAGCGCTTCGGCGAGCGCCTGAGCATGATCGGCGCCGCGATCCTGGCCACGATGGGAGTCACCCTGGCGCTGCTCGCGCCGAACGTGTTCCTGCTCGCGGCTGGGGTCCTGATCATGGGATTCGCCACGAGTGTGTTCTTCCTGGCCCGTCAGTCGTTCATGTCGCTGGCGGTGCCCCGATCCCATCGGGCGAGGGCGATGAGCATGATGGGCGGGGTCTTCCGGGCTGGCAGCGCCACCGGCCCCTTCATCGGCGCTGCAATCATTGGCATCACCGGCGAGGTGCAATCCGTGTTCCTGGTCACCATCGCCGCGAACCTGGTCACCCTCGCCTTCGTGTGGTTCGTCCCGGACCTCGAGGTACCGACGGTGACCGGCGAGCTGGAACTGACGAAGGCGGAACGCTCGGTGCTGCGCACCTTCCACCAGCACCGGCACATGATGCTGACGATCGGGCTGGGCTCGGCGATTCTGAGCGCGATCCGCACCAGCCGAAACGTGATCATGCCACTGTGGGCCGTCACCTTGGACGTATCGCCAGCGACCACCTCGTTCATTATTGGGCTCTCGGCGGTGCTCGAACTTGCCCTGTTCGCCATGGGCGGCTGGATGATGGACCGCTACGGCCGGGTGCGGGTGGTGGTCCCCGTGACGGGCGGGCTCACACTCGTGCATGCCGCCATCTTCTTTGTGGACGATTTGCCGCAGCACCTGCTGTGGCTATCGGTGATTTCGCTCGGAATGGCGCTGGCCAACGGTCTCGGCTCGGGCATCCTGATGACACTCGCTGCCGACGCTGCGCCCCGCCGCTCCCCCGCGCGCTTTCTGGCAGCCTTCAACCTGCTCAAGAGCGCTGGTCAGGCTGCGGCCCCGGTCTGGATCGCTGGCTTCACAGCATGGCTGTCCGTCGGCGCAGCGGCCCTGGTCACTGCTGGTATCGGTGTGATCGGCACGGCGCTGCTGTGGGTGTACATTCCGAAGTTGCTGCCAGAAGTGGCCCGCGGCAACAGCATGGCGCCGACCACCCCGATACCGGTGATCGTCCCCAAGGTCCAGGCCGAGTTCGAGCCGAAGTCCGGGCTGACGGCCACCACGGAAAGCGATTAGTTCCGGCCTATTGTCGGGATTCGGGTCGACTGGCAGCATAGTGACGATGTCCCGAATTTCGGGCTCGCTTGCCTCACCACGAGGAGTCGGTCATGACGGTCCGTACCAGGTCCCGGAAGTTCCGCGCGCTGTCCCTGCTCACTGCATTCGCCCTTGCTGGCTGTGGGCTACTCCCGCAGGTCGACCCACCGACGAAGACCGGCCGCAGCGGCGAGGTGACCGTGCCAGTGATGCTGGTCGCCGGCAGCGAGGGGCGGATCGGCTCGCTGCGCGTCATCGCCAGCCCGCGCACGGATGGCCAGCTCATGGTGGCCATCTCGGGCGACGAAGTGGCGGGCGTGCAGTCCATGTTCGAGGGCGCGATCTGGGTGGCCACCACGCTGGCGACGCTGGTGACCGGCAACAACCTCAGCCAAGACTTCCGCTTTGAGTACAAGGGCCTGGTGGATGGTCCGAGCGCCGGCGGCGTGACGACGGTGGCTGTGCTCAGCCTGATCCTCGGTGACGAGATCCTGCCGAACGTGGCGATGACGGGCACGATTACCCCCACCGGCACCATCGGCCTGGTCGGCGGCATCCCCGAGAAGGTCACCGCCCTGGCCGCGAGCGATGTGTATACCAAGGCGCTGATTCCGCCGGGAACGTCGATGTCACCCAACACCCGGGGCGAAGTCGTGGATGTGGTGGCGATCGGGGCTGCTGGCGGTCTTGAGGTGGTGGAGGTTCGCGACATCACCGAGGCGTATCTGCACATGACGGGTACCCCGATGCCGACCCCCACCTCGATCGACATCCCGACGCAGACCGCGGCCTCGGTCGGCAAGTTGCAGGACGGCCTGCGGCAGCAGTACGCCGAGTTCCAGGCCGCCGAGGCCCGGTTCCTTGCGCTGATGCCGAACATTCGCGAGATCGGCAACGAGATCTACCTCGATGCTCGCCGCTCGCTGCAGAAGGCCAGTGACCTCTGGGATCGCGGCCACTACGGCGGCGCGCTAGTCGGCATGATCAATGCCAACGGAATTATGGCCGCCACCGCGGACACCTTCGAGCTGGTGCAACGCAGCCTGGTCGAGGGGACGAACCTCGTGGCGACCCGCTTCGAGGAAGTCGGCCTGATCGAGAGCAAGTATGGGGCGTACTTGGAAACGCTCGGTGCGTACCAGGTCGAAAACTTGGCTGACGCCGAGGCGCTGATCACCTCCTATGGCTCATCCTTTGATGGCTACACGATGCTGTGGTACGCGAGCCAGCAGTACGGCACGCTGCGACAGGCTGCGGCCGAGGGCCAGTTCGCGACCGAACTGGATTTCGTCTCGAAGGCGGTGATTCCGCTCCTGTTCCTGGAGGTCGCGGAGGCACAGCTCGGCATGTCGGAACTCATCTTCGAGGTGGGTACCGGCCTGGATGCACCTGCGATTGACCCCGAGGCGGACCTGCCCGCGATCGCGGCCTTCTTTAGCCGCGCTGCCGAAGCGAACTTGAACGCGCTCGAGGCGAACGTGGTGGCGCAGATTGCCGAGCAGCGCGGCGAGCCAGTCGAGAAGACGTGGCAGCTCCTCACTGAGCGTGACCTCTTGGTGATGCTGTCGCGGTCTTCGCGTGGCGTGTATCAGACCTTCATCGCCCCGAACTTCAGCGCGGAGAACCCGAACAGCGCGTATGCGCAGATGGGCTATGCCTGGCAGAACTTCACGCGCAACACCGGCCTGGTAGAGAAGTACGAACACAACGGCGTACTGCGCGGTGAGGATATGGCGCTGATCGATGTGCGCTCGCAGGAGGCGCTGACGCATTCGCTGGACTTCTCGCGTAGCCAGTTGGCGCTGTCGCTCGAGCCACTGGTGGCGCACGGCTACTCGCCCGCGCTGCTGATCGCCGTGTTCGAGTCGGCCGGCTTCGACCGCGAGTCGAGTTCACTGGATGACCGCTTCACCGCGATCGAGGACAGCAACGGCGCCTTCGCCATGGCCCGCATCCTCGCCTACCTCGGCGGCTTCCCCACCGAGGGGTTCCGCACGATCAAATAGCTGGGGCTAGTCGAAGACGGTTCGCGCGCGTGCCGTGACGGTGATCGGGATGCCGTCGGGCAAGAGTGGACTGATGATCGGCGGCCGCCACACGGCCTGCACCGTCACTTCGGCGCTGCGCCCATCCGGCGTGCGAGCAGCGACCAGAACGAAACCGTCGAGGCGGTCCGTCCTCGTCGCGGCCAGATGCCGTGCCGCGGCGCGCTGCACGTGCCCGTTCGTGAGCCGCACCGAAACGTGCCCGTTGCGAACCTGTACGTCGCCGAGTTCGAAGGATTCGGCAGCCGCCAGGGCGGCGCCGTCGGCGGCGGTAAAGAGTTGTTTCCGGAGTTGAAAGGCCGCGGTCGCGCCGGCGACTACTGCGATCACGAGTAGGCCAACGATCACCCCGCCCAACACCATCGGCAGTATGGAGCCACGATCATCCTCGCGCAGTTGGCGTAAGCGAGTCAGCCAGAACGCCGTCACCGTCGCCCTCCGAACCGTGAGACCGGCTGCGTTGCCTCGGCCCGCAACGTTGCGACCGAAACAGAATCGAGCACGGGCACGAAGGGCAAGGTTGCGTCGTATCGGAGAGCCACGGTCACTGTCCCGGTCGGATACAAGCAGTTCGTTGGTCGAGGAGCGCACTGGACCGACACGTGGAGCTTGGACCGGTCTAGTCCATGGTCCGCCGCCACCACACCCACGACCGCTTCCACTCGGCGCTGGGCCTGGGCCTCGCTGCTCGCGCGCACATAGACGCGTGCTGCTTGCCGAGCCGCGCCCTCCACCCCGAGCGCAGCCGACTGCACGACGCTGACCGCCACCACCAGGTAGACCAGCGGAATGAGCAGCAGGACCGCCGCGCTGAGGAATTCGATTGAGGCGGACCCCTGATCACCGCGCAGCCGACCAGCGCTATCCGACATTCGGTTCGCGCGCCGCACGGCCAGTCACCTCCAGCGCATCTGGGATGCCGAAGAGCCCGATCAGCGGCAACGGCGCTCGCACTGTCACTTCGATCACCGGATAGCCGGCGAAGCTGGTCTGCAGAGCGTGAACACTCTGCCCGTACTGCGAGCCAAGCGCAGTCACGATCAGTTCCCGAGTCAATGCGATCCCGGAATCGAGATTCGTATCCGCCAACGCGGCATGCCGTGCCCCTTCCGCGGCTGCGTCATGCACCGTATTCCGCACATGGAGTGCGAGCGTCAGCTGCAGGATGCCGACCACCAAGGTGACCAGCAGTACCAGCACGAGGAGCGACTCGACCGGAGCCGAGCCGCGATCATCACGCCAGGTTCGCACCGTTGTCTAGAAGCCGGTAACCCGGGAGATGGCCTGCGAGAAGACGTCTGCCAGCAATGGTCCGGCGAGCGTCCAGATCAGGATGACCAGGCCTGCAGTCATCAGCGTGATCAGCACCCAGCCGGGGACGTCGCCGCGATCGTCGCGAAGGGTGTGCAAAATACGGAGTTGATTCTTCATACCCTCACCGTGACGGAAACCGCCGATGGCCTGCAGTGATTATCCACAGGGGCACGGCAGACCTAGCCGAATCCCATTTGCAGCACGAGGAGTCCGGGAAAGACCGCGATCGCGACAGTGGCTGGCAGGATCAGGAACACCAGCGGTACGAGCATCGCCACCTCACTGTGGCCCGCGGCTTCCATCAGCGCTTGGCGCGATGCCACACGCTGATCCGTGGCCTGTGCCTGCAGGGTCTCTGCCAGTGGGCTTCCTCGATCGAGCGCAGCGACGAAGTGGTCCAGTGCACGCTCAAGGGCCGGGTGCCCCATGCGCCGAGCCATCTCGCGTAAGGCGGTTGCGAGCGGAACGCCGGTCGCCACGTGTCGGCTCACCACCCCGAGCTCGGCAGCGATGAGTCCACGGCCGACCCGAGCGACCCGTCGGATCGCGTCGGGGATCGACTCGCCCGCCGCCACACTCAGCGACAGCAGTTCCAACACGCTGGGCAGTTCGCTGGAGATCTGACGCACCCGGCGCTCGCCTCGCTGACGGAGTTCGGCGTCGCGCAGCACCACGCCAGCAACGAACCCAACCACCGCCGCTGCCACGGGCCCCAACCAGCGGTCAGCGCTCACGCCAGGCACAGTCACGAGCACGCCCACCGCCGCACCCAAGAGACCGCAGAGCAAGCGCTGGACCTGATACTCGATGACACTGCAGCGCACCCCGGCCAGGTGCAACCGGCGTTCAATCTCAGCCGGCGTACCCACCGCGGCGGCCATTCGTCGCACGCCGGCGGTCAGTGGGACACCAACCGTACCAATCACGGGCAGGATGTCCGTTCGCGTCTGGGCAAGGTGCTCGCGCGCAGCGGCATTGACATCCGCCAGTTCCAGCGCCAGGCGGTCAATCAGCGACCGACGACGAAACCGCGGCATGGCAAGCAGCAGCAACCACAGACCGATACCGAGCGTGCCGCCGAAGGCGACCCCGACCGCGAGCGACGTCATCGCAGCCACCGCTCATCCTCTGGCAGTCGGCCGAGGAACATCATCAGGCGATACGCCACCACGGTAACCCCGAGCGCCGCAATCAGAAGTACCGCACCAGCCGGGCTCCGATACGATTCCGCTGCTTCTGGCCTCGTCGACAGGATCACGAGCGTGATCCAAGGGGCGGCCACACCAATTCGGGCCGCATTCACCAACCAGGACTGGCGACCTTCCACCTCGGAACGGATGACCTGATCCTCTCGTAAACCGCGTGCCAGCGAGTTCAGCACGTGCACGAGATCGGATCCCCCGACCTCGCGAGCCATCCGGAGTGATTCCATGATCCGATCCGCTGTCGGATCCGCAAGCTGATCCTTGAGGCCGTCGATCGCGCTGCCGAAGTGGGCGGTGCGGGCATGCCGTTGCGCGAAGGTACTGAATGCCGGCCGCAACGCTTCCGGGCCGTCGCTGCCAAGACTCGCGAGCGCTTCTGGCAAGGCGGCACCGGACCGAATCGCAGCCACCAGGTGGTCCACCGCATCCGGCCAGACCAACCGGAGGCTACGTCGCCGCTGCCGCGCCCGGGCAGACAGCACCGTCCACGGCAGTGCTGAGGCGGCCATCCCGGCCAACAGCGCCGCCATCGGCACCGCCGTGACAAGGAACGCGGCCGCGGCCGCGATCGCCCCCACCAGCACACTGAGGCCGAGGAACGTGACCGGCTGCACCGATTCCGCGCCAGCCTGGACTAAACGATCCTGCACCCGCGCGTACCACCGGCGGCCTGCTGTGGGCTGTCCGGTCGCAGGCCAGAGCCACGGCGAGGCCACCAACAGCAGGCCGGCGGCGAGCAAGGCGCCAAGCCCGATTCCCACGATCGCGGTCATGCTGGCACCGCCCCTCGCGCCGCCGTCCGCACCGCACCAGGCTGCGCGGAAGCTTGGTACTTCGTCACGACAGCCAGGTCGGCCAGATCGGTCACTCGAACCGGCGCAGCAATTTCGACCACGTGTCTGCTGCCATCCGCGCGGCGTACACAATGCACGACCAGTCCAATCGTGTCGGTCACCGTGGGCACCGTGAACGTGGTGGAGATGTTGCCGCCAGCCAGCAGCGGCAAGGTGCAGAGCTTCCGCAACGCGTCTCGGGCGCTGTTGGCGTGGATGGAGCACATTGCGGGCAGTCCGCTGTTCATCGCGATCAGGAGGTCGAGACTCTCGGCTTCGCGAACCTCACCGACGATGATCCGGTCCGGGCGCATCCGGAGCGCCTCTTTCACCAGTCGACGCAGCGTCACCTCGCCGCTGCCTTCCAAACTGGCCTGACGGCACTGCATCGCCACGGAATCCTCACCGGGCAGGTGTAGTTCGAAGGTTTCCTCGACGGATACCACTCGCTGTCCAGCAGGGACGGCGGCCAGCAGCGCGTTGAGCATGGTCGTCTTCCCAGCCTGGGTCGCGCCAGAGACGAGGATGCTCTGCCCGGTGCGGACGGCCTCGGTCAGCAGGTTGGCCGCCTCATCGGTCATTGAGCCAAGCGCCTGCAGATCGGCGAGGCTGCGAAGGCTGGCGTTGAACTTACGAATGTTCACCGAGATATGGCGTCGGGTGATGTCCGGCAACACCACATGCAAACGGCTGCCATCCTCCAGCGAGGCGTCCACAAATGGGCTGGACCGGTCCACCCGGCGCCCGCTGGCATGCAGCATGCGCTCCACCAAGTCGCGCACCTGCTGCTCGGTCAGCGTCACCGGAATCCGTTCGCTCACGCCCGAGCGAGCGACAAAAATCGCGTCCGGCGCGTTGATCCACACTTCTTCGACGCTTGGGTCATCAAGCCAAGGCTGCAAGGGGCCAAGGCCGCCGAGCTCGGCGAGGAGACGCCGCAGCGCGGCTCGCTCGTCCATGAGTGGCAACTCTCGGCCGGCGAGGGCGCGCTCACAGTACCGGCGCAGTTCTTCTTTGGCGACGCGTTCCACCGCCTCGACGGACCAGAGGTCGCCATCCGCCTCACGGTCAAGGCGCAGCCGTACCCGTGCCGCCAAATCGAGCACGATGACTTCATCGCGCGAAGCGCCTGATGGCACGCCAGATCCCGGCGACCACGCCGCGTCCGCCTGCCCCACCGACGCCCCGACCACGCTGCCATTCATGCACTACCTCCGCGGCAATGCTGGCGGAGCGGTGCACACCCGCGCTGCAGTTATCCACAGCGCACCTGACGGGCAACGGACGTGGAGATCGCTCCTCGTACTGCATCCACGCCGTGCAATCATCCAGGAAGTGGACACCCATCACCGCCACCGTCCGTGCCGGAATGCCGAACCTGCCGCGGTAGTGGACCTCGAAGTTATCAAGGCGGCCCCGTCCTGCAGAGACCCGTTGGAGCGCAATCACAACATCCCCCTCCACGCCCCTGCCACAGTCCTGACCTGCTCCGCAGTGCCTCACACGATCGTCAATAGCGCCGCCCCTGGACAGCCACCATCCAGCCCGCGTCCCGGAACATCCCAGGCGCGACCCCTAGCGTCAGAGACCCGGCGCGAGCACCAGCGCTCGCCAGGACAGGGAGGGGCATCATGGACCAGCACCCAGCGAACGATCCCGCACGCGACTTCCAGGATCGCTTGCCGAGTGACCCGCCGAGCCCCGCCTCGCCGTCCTCACCCGTGGAGCACCGACCGGCCCCGGCTGGCCCCATTCCGGGTGAGGTACCCCGGCCCAGCGGCGTCCACCCGCCGACCGTGCCCGAACCGACCAGCTACCCCAGCACCGAGGACCGGGAACTGCTGCTGCCGGACGTTCCCGACATCGGCAACGGGGTCGGCATCGGCGGCATCGCGCGCACCCCGGCCGGGACCGCCGCAATCCATCCCGAACATGCGGACGCTGGAACCGCCCCGCCCGCCCAGACCCCGCAGCCGGACCTCGTGACCGAACCGCCGGTGCAGTCCGAGCATCCCGATGTGCTCACCGACCCGTATGCGCAGACGCCCAGCACCGGTCCCATCGCGCCCGAGCCTCGTCCGCAGACCGAGCCACCGCCGCCCGCCCACGAACCCACCACCACGCACGCCGAACCCGGTGCCGGCAGCCCCAGGCTGCTGGTGACCGGCGGCGAAACCCGGCTGGTCCACGAGCTCGGCCTGGAGCGCCTCGTCATCGGGTCCGGTGCCTCCGCGGGGCTCCAACTCGCGGGCCTGGATGACGTGCACGCCATCGTCGAGCATGATGACCGAGACGAGTACGTCGTGACCCTCGTCGGGGCTGGCCTCACCAACACCGCTCCCGCCCCCGGCGACGAAGAAGGTCAGGTCTCGACCCGGCAACCTCAGGTGCTGCGCACTGGCGCCAACTTCATCGCTGGCCCATGGCGCTTCGTGTTCATGCGGGACGAGTTCGCCGACCATGGCCGTCCCTATGGCGGCCGTGAAGGTGGCGAACTCTCGGACCAGCCCGCCCAGCCCGAGCGGCCGGGTCTCGTTGGCGAGTGGCGCGAACCCGGCACCGAGCCGGCAGTGACCGAGCGACCGTAGCGGCGGACCCAAATGGGACTGCCGCTGCGACCACGCGCGGTCTAGTCCACCGGGTCGGTTTGCGTCTCGATGAACTGCACGTCGTCCTGCGACAGACGCGCGCCATCCAGCACACGAACACCGGTAATTCGGGCGATATCGTCCAGCACCGGGTTCGGCACAATGGCGCCCGGGTGCTCGCGCAGCGCGTGCTTTGACGGGATGGCCAGCAGCGGCCACCACTCTTCAATGGGCGGAAGTTCCTGGTTCTCGTTCATGAGGCCAGCCCATCAACGCGAACTGAGGCGTCCCTCCACATCCAGGCGATTCCGGGCCGATACACTGGAGCCACGCGGGAGTGGTGAAATTGGCAGACACGCAGGATTTAGGTTCCTGTGCTTTCGAGCGTGAGGGTTCAAGTCCCTTCTCCCGCACCAATCAGCGCGAGGCGGTGCCTCGCCTCGCCGCTTAGTCCGTGTTGTGCGGCTCGTGCGTCGCGCCCTCAGGCAGCGGCTGCAGCACGCCCGGCCGGTTCGGCCGGAACGGTCGACTGCGGAACTCAGCGAGGGCCGTGGCCAGCGACTCGAAGGGCAGATCATTCACCGCATCGAGGTGCGCTCGCAGGGACTCAGGGATCCCCGTGATGCCAGTGAAGGCGCCGGTAATGCCGCCGACCACGGCCCCGATCGTATCCGTGTCGCCACCGAGGTTCGCCGCCAGCAGTGCTGAACGGTACGGGTCGCCCCCGGCCAACACGAACAGGCCGATCGCAGCAGGCACGGTGTCGGTCGTGGCGACGCTCGCCCCGACCACGTCATAGAGCTCCGCCAGTGCGGCGTCGTCATCGGTAGCAGCGCGCACCACCGAGACGGCGAGCTCGATGCGCCGGGCGATGGAGGGCGCGACCACACGCACGCCCCGCATCGCACCGGCACGGGCACCAGCGAGCGAGGCGGCCACCACCGCGTCGATCGCCGCCGGATCGGCCGGGTCCGCCTCGACGGCGGCCGCAATCGCCGCCGCAATCGCCGAGGCGCCACTGATGGCAACATCGGTACGGTGGCTCATCGCCGCCGAGGCCTCCACCCGGTCAACCAAGTCTTCCAATTCGTCAAGTCGCGACACCAGCCCGACTGGCGCGATGCGCATCGCCGCGCCATTGGTCTCACCGGTCAGGCCGGTCTCCCAGAGCGAGCCACCGTTGCGCAGCTTGTCAATCGCTCGGGCCGAGCTCGGACCGAGGAAGTTGCCCTCACTGGCGCCGACGCGATCGGCCCAGGCCACCAGATGCTTCGCCACGGTCTCGGGAATCACATCTCCGTCCTCGGCGACGATCGCCTCGGCGAGCATAATCGCCTGCTGTGTGTCATCGGTCACCTGACCTGCCACGAAGCCGTCCACCACGAAGTGGCCGTCGGGCCCGGGCAGGAACCGATCGATCTTTCCGAAGTGTGCCAGCACCCGGGCGCGCGGCCACAGTTCCCCCGGCATCCCCATGGCGTCACCGAGCGCGACACCATACAGACTGCCCAGCACCTTGTCGTACAGACTCACCTTGGCTCCCATTTCAGCCCCTTGTCCTGCTTCGGCCGCGCTCACAGCGCACCAACCCGAGTGATGCTCGCCACGATGAGGGCGGCGAGGATGACGACCAACACCACGGCCGCGACCCAGTCGCGTCCCTGCATGTGGATGGAATACAGCGCGGTGGGGCGGCGAGACGCACCCCAGCCTCGATTGATCATCGCTGCGGCCAGGTCGTCGCTCATGCGCACCCCCGTCGTCAGCAGCGGCACCATCACCGGCACGAAGGCGCGGATGCGTCGAATCATGCCGCCGTCATCGATGTGGGCGCCCCGGGCCCGTTGTGCGTCCAGGACCTGGTCGGCGCGCTGTTGCATGGTGGGAATGAACCGCAAGGCGGTCATCACGATGAAGACCAGCACATGCGGCACCCGCACCTGGCGCATCGCCGCCACGAAGTCGTCGATTTTGCTCGTGAGCAGCAGCAGGGTGGTGGCCAGCACCATGGTGACAATCCGCAAGCCCAAGCTGATGCCGTACGAGACCGCACCCCACGTCAGCGGCAGCGCACCGCCGGGGAAGCTGAAGGCAATTGCAGCATTCTGGGGAACTGTGATGGTGTCCGTGCGGAAACTGTAGGCCGCAAAGATCATCACGATCAGCACAATGATCGCCAGTGGGGCCAGCGTCTTCAGCACCTTGCCGAGCCCAACCCGCGACCACAGCGTCAGGCCAATGACGACCAGTGCGATCAGCACATTCGCTTCCCACCGCCCGAACAGGAAGGTGGCGACCAGGATCACGAGAAAGCCGAACAGCTTGACCCGCACGTCGAGGCGGTGCAGTAGCGACGTGCCTGGCTGATACTCAATGCGCATGGGCCGCGACCCCTTCCACGAAGACTTCCACGTATTCGGCCGGGGTGAGGATGGTGTCCGGCGCACCGAGCTGCGCGCCCAGCCGCGTGACCTGCGGCGCCACCAGGTTGCCGCGCTGCAGCAGCTCGGCATCGCCGAACAGCCGTCGCGGCGTGGTGTCCGCAATCATCTGGCCACCGGCAAAAAGCAGCACTCGGCGGGCGTGCTGGGCGACCAGGGTCATGTCGTGCGTGATCATCACGATGGTGTGGCCAGCCTGGTTCAACTCCTCGACCAGTTGCAGCATCGAGCTGGCGCCGACGTGGTCCTGACCAGTGGTCGGTTCGTCGATGACCAGCACCTCGGGCTCGAGGGCGAGCACGCTGGCGACGGCAAGGCGCTGACGCTGCCCCTTGCCGAGGGTGAAGGGGTGGCGATCGCGGAGCGCATGTAGGCCGACCTGCTGCAGTACCGCGTCGACACGGGCCTCGATCCGGTCCTCGTCCCAGCCCTGGTTGCGCAGCCCGAAGGCCACTTCCTCACGGACCGAGGCAGCGAAGATCTGGTGATCCGGGTTCTGGAACACGTAGCCAACATGCAGGGCGAGGTGGCTGATCGGCTGATCGGCAGCATCCTTCCCAGCGATCGTCAATGCACCCGCGGTCGGGCGCAACAGGCCGTTCAGGTGCCGAGCGAAGGTGGTCTTGCCGGCACCGTTCCGACCAAGGATCGCGACGAACTCGCCCTGGCGGATCTGTACCGTCACATCCCGCAGCGCGTCCACGCCGGTCTTGTAGGTGTGTGAGAGGCCCTGGGCGTCGATCACGATCGGCGCCTCGGTCTCGGGTGCGTGATCCGGCAGCGTGCGCTCCTGGGCGGCGAAGCGCGGCAACGTCGCCACCGCCTCGTCCAGGGTCACCGGGATCGGTCCGTCGAACTGGCCTCGCGATTGCAGGCCGAGCGCCACTTCGGCGACCTGCGGGGCGCGCAGGGCAGCCGCCTCCACCGCGTGAGCGTCGGCGAAGAAGTCCCGCGGCGGGCCGTCGTAGGCGACACGTCCGTCACGCAGCACGAGCAGGCGGTCGGCCCACTCGGCGATGATCTCGGGCTCATGGTCGATCACCACGAGTGCAGTGTCCGCGTCCGCACTGATGCGCTTGACGACGGCGAAGACTTCTTCGGTCGCTTGCGGGTCAAGCTCGCTGGTCGGCTCGTCCAGCACCAGAATGTCCGGTTGCATCGCAATGATGCCGGCGATCGCAAGGCGCTGCTTCTGCCCGCCCGACAGTGCGGTAGCGTCGCGGTCGCCCAACTCCCCCATGCCGACCAGCTCGAGGGCAGCCTGCGCACGCTCGAGCACGACGTCCTTCGGGAGACCGAAGTTCGCCGGGCCAACCGCCGCATCGGTGAGCACCGTTTGGCCAGTGATCTGCGTCTCGGGGTCCTGCATCACCAGGCCCACCTTGCGCACCATGTCAATGGCATCGGCCGTGCTGGTGTCGACACCGTCCAGCAGCACCGAGCCGAGGAACTGGCCCTCGTGGTGATGCGGAATGAGGCCATTGCAGACCATGGCGAAGGTCGACTTACCAGCACCGGTGGCGCCCATAATGGCCAACCGCTCGCCGCGACGAACCTGCGTCGAAATTGCAGCAAGCTGCCAGGATCCGGAACGCCGGTAACTGAAACTCAGGCCCGAAATGTCGAGCGCTGGTTCACTCATGCCAAGACTCCAATGTCTGCTCGGGGCAGGGACGGGGGAAGGACGCTCATCAGAGCGTCGATAGCTTCGGGGGTGACGGCCGCGATGACGCAGCTCGCGGGACCGCCGCTGCGATCAAGGTCGACACCGTGATCGACCGTTGCTTGCCAGCTCAGGCCAGCGGTGTTGGCCAACATGCCCGCCTCGACCGCCACCCCCTTCGAGCCGACTGGCAGCACGTCACTGACGCCATCAAGTCGCATCACCGCCTGCAGCGTTTCCAGCGAGATCATCCGGTCATCGCCAATCTCGATCTGGTCGTGCGGAGCGCTCGTGGGGCGGCCGAGCAGGATGAGGTGCTCCCCGGCCTTGGCCGTGCCCGGGCGGAAGCGCTCCGGGGCGACTTGGCCTAGGACGGTGACGCCGACACCGGTCGCCGTAACCGGCACGTTGTCCTCGGTGCTACCGGTCACGCGATCGGGCCCGAGGCCGAGCGGGGCGATCAGTTCACGGATGGCAGCGATCATCTCTTTGCCGGTGGGGTCCATTTCCACGCAGAGTGCGTCCACGACCACGACCGGGGTCGCGCCGGCGGCGAGGATCTCCACCAGCGGCACGCGGGCGGCGAAGTGCGCCACCGTTGCCGGCGTTGCCGGATAGGTATCACCGGGCTTCGACCCAATCGACCCAACCGAGTCGCAGGCGATCACCCAGGACGGACCGTCCGTCTGGTCCACGATGGTGAGATCGCGGACCAGACGGACGTGCAACTGATTCAGCATGATGTCCTTGTTGGGATCGATGCCTTAGGCAGTCGGTGCCTCGAGCTCAGCCTCGGCGCCGTGACGGCCGCCCTTGCTGTTCTCGGACAGGCCCGTGGCGTCCAGCACCTTCACCACCGCGACCGCGATCAGCACGTTGATGGCCGAGCCAACCACGAGCGGGAGGAGGAGGGTCATGAAGATGCCGACACCGTAGATCGGGATCAACAGCGCTGCGCCACCGACACCGTTGAGGATGATGCCGACCGGGATCGCGATCCAGATGTTGGTGCGACGTGCGACCCAACCAAAGAGGAAGACGAACACGATCATCGAGGCGGCCACCAGCAGGTGGATCGGCAGACCCAGCGGGAAGCCGGTCACCAAGGCCGAGAACAGGTGGCCAATGAAGCCGACGATGGCGCCCTCACCCGGGCTGAACGCTGCCGCGGCGACGAAGGCCGGGGCCGAGTCGAGGGCAACGGTGCCCGTCGGGCTCGGGATCTTGATGAAGGCACCGACCGCACTCAGTGCGATCAGGATGGCGACCCGGGCGATGCGGCGCGGGGTGAAGAACCGAGCGCCAGCGCCTTTGCTTGCGTTGTTGGACATGTGTGTTCCTCCTTTGGAACAGGTGTGTGGGTACCGCGGGTATTACGGCTGTGGCGTGGTCAACGCCGGTGTGCCGAGGTCCAGTTCTGCGGTGAACGAGAACCGATCGGCGCGCAGCAGACTCTTGACGACTTCTAGGGGTCGCCCATCGCTGTCAACAGTGCTGCGTTCCACGAGCAGGGCAGGATCGCCGGGGCGACGCTCCAACTCGGTGGCTTCAAACTCGTCCAGAACCGTGGCCGAGAGCCGCTCGGTGGCTCGGCTCGGGACGAGACCAAAGTGATCGCGCAGGACCGCATACAGGGAGCGATCCTCCATGTTCAGGTCCAGCAGGCCAGCGCAACGCTCGGCCGGGAGCCACACCGTTTCGAGCGCGGCTGGGGTGCCATCGAGCGAGCGGACGCGCTGCAGCATGATGGCACTTTCGCTGTCGTCGGGCAGCGACAGTTGCTGGGCAATGGAGCGCTGCGGGATGACTGGACGCAGGTCCAGGACACGAGACCGCACCCGAACGCCACGTTGCGACAGCTCCGTGGTGAAGCCGGTGAGATGGCGCAGCGAGCCCTCGACGCGTGGCTGCGAGACGTAGGTGCCGTCACCCTGACGGCGAAACACCAGACCCTCGCGCTCCAGACGAGCCAACGCTTGCCGGACAGTCTGGCGGCTGACGCCGACCGTTTCTGCGATGGTGCGCTCGGTGGGCAGTTTGGTGCCGGGCGAGAACGGACCATGGCCAAGCAGCGTGCGCAGTGCCTCGAAGAGCTGGTAGTAGGCCGGGGCAGGCCCCTCCGCACTGATCGTCAGGCGGCGTAAGAGGTCATCGCTGGGTGTCGTCTCCGACATCGCCACCCCCTGCGCTCAATTGGGCCATGATTGGTTCGGTCGGCACCTATCATGGCCCAATTTGGGCCCAATGTGGAGGCTGAACGCCTTGGAGCGGGCAGCTTGGCAAGAATCGTCAAACGACAACGGCCGAGCAGCAGCTCGGCCGTTGTGCGCCTCCCACGAAGCGAGCGAAGTCGCTCCTGACTACGACTTCGGGATCGGCGGACCAATCCAGAGGAAAACGAAGTACAGCGCGATCACCGCGAGCACGATCAACACGCCGAACAGCAGCGGGTGACGCAGGAACCACACCATGATCGGGTCGTACCAGCGGCGCTCAGCTGCTGGCGGGACCTCGAGCTTCCACTGCCCTTCCAGGCGACCAGTGCGGGCCAGCCAGCGCTCGACCGGCAGAGTGGCGTAAGGCACGATGGCGCTCAGTACGGTAACCACACCCAGCCACACCGGCCAACGCTGGTGGAAGGTCAGCAACACCGCCGTCGCCCCGTAGGACAGGAAGACGAAGCCGTGGATCGAACCACCAATGACAGCGGCGATGTCGAGGCTGAAGGCGTACTTAACGATCAAGCCGAGGATCAGCAGGGTCCAGGACACCATCTCAGCGAGGGCAAGGACACGGAACAGAGTTTTCGGGGCGCGGAACACCCATGCAAGATACCAACACATTGTTGGGAAAACGATCGGCGTAGCGCGGCGCGCTCAGCCTCGCGACAACAGATCCGGGAGCAACTGCGTGAGTAACGCCTCCACCCGCGCGCGAATCTGGTCACGAATGACCCGCACCTGCTCGATCCCCTGCCCAGCCGGGTCATCGAGCACCCAGTCTTCGTAGCGCTTGCCAGGGTAGATCGGGCAGACGTCACCGCAGCCCATGGTGATCACAGCATCCGAGGCGCGCACCGCCTCGTCGGCAAGTAAGCGCGGCACCGCCGCACTGATGTCGATCCCGAGCTCGGCCATTGCCGCCACCGCCACCGGATTGATCGAGTCCTTCGGCGCCGAGCCCGCGGAGCGGATCACCACCCGATCCCCCGCCATCGCGCGCAGGAACCCGGCCGCCATCTGCGAACGGCCTGCATTGTGCACACAGACGAACAGCACCGACGGTGCAGCAGCTTCGGTCACGTACATCCCCCTCATTTTGGCCGGTCGGCCGCAGCCTTAGTCAAGCCCAAAACCACCGGCAAGGCGCGCATGCATGCGCGCACTGGCCTCGTTCATACCGACCACCTCGACGGTCTTGCCGCGGTTAGCATATCGGTGCGCGATGGCATCGAGCGCGGCCACGCTCGATGCGTCCCAGATGTGCGAGGCACTGAGGTCGATCACCACCCTGTTCGGGTCCTCTGCGTACTCAAACTGATTCGTCAGATCGTTGCTCGAGGCAAAGAACAGCGCCCCCTGAACGGTGTATCGCACCGATTCCGGTTCGCCGTTGGCACCAAACAGCACCGCACGCGTCACGTGCTGGAAGTGCGCCACCCGGCGAGCGAACAGCACCATCGCCGTCAGCACGCCAATCACCGCACCGACCGCCAAATTCCCAGTGGTAAGCACCCCCGCCATGGTGAGGAACATTACCGCGGTCTCGCTCTTTGGCATGCGCCGCAGGGTGGACGGCTTGAGCGAGTGCCAGTCGACGGTTGCGATCGCCACCACAATCATCACCGCCACCAAGGCTGCCATCGGGATCACCGCGACCACGTCGCTGAGCAGCAGCACCAGCACCAGCAGGAAGGCGCCGCTGAGGAAGGTCGATACCCTCGAGCGAGCGCCAGCCACCTTGACGTTCATCATGGTCTGGCCGATCACCGCGCAGCCGCCCATACCGCCGAGCAAACCCGAGAGGATATTCGCCCCGCCCTGGCCCCACGACTCCCGGGTCTTATCGGACCGCGTGTCGGTCACCTCGTCGACGAGCTTTGCGGCGATGAGTGACTCCAGCAGTCCCACCACGGCCATGGCGAAAGCGTAGGGCGCAATGATGCCAAGCGTCTCGAAGGTGAGTGGCACGTCCGGAATGAACAGCGTCGGGAAGGCCCGCGGCAGTTCGCCCTGGTCCCCCACCGTCGGCACAGCAATGTTGGCGAGGACCGTGATGACGGTCACCACAATGATCGCTACCAGCGGGGCGGGGATGGTCTTGGTGATTCGCGGCCAGATTGCCATGATCACCAGCGCGATACCGATCAGGACATACACCATCCACGGCTTCTCAATCACGTGCGGGATCTGTGACGACAGCATGAGCAGCGCCAAGGAGTTCAAGAAGCCCACCATCACACTGCGCGGCACGAAGCGCATCAGCTTCGCCACCCCCAGCACTGCCATGACAATCTGGAGGACTCCGCCGAGCAGGACGGTCGCAATCAAGTAGTCAAGGCCATGCTCGCGAGCGACCGGTGCGACCACCAGCGCCACCGCAGCGGTCGATGCGGTGATCATGGCCGGGCGTCCACCGAGGAATGCGATCGCCACGCCCATCACAAATGACGAGTACAGGCCAACCCGCGGATCCACGCCCGCGATGATGGCGAAGGAAATCGCCTCTGGAATCAGCGCCAGGGCCACCACGAGCCCCGCCAAGGACTCCCGCAGCAGCAGTCGTGGACTGCGCAGCACAGCAAGCACCGACGAGTCATCGCGACGAGAGTGCGGCATCCGAGTCCATCCCGAACCGTGCGGACGCTCACACCGAGCGTCACTGCCTTAAGACTACTCCAGCCGCGATCCCGGAACGGGCGGGAGCCTCGGATCCGGCAGGGCCTGGATCCTCGGTGGCAATGTGCGGCGACCGCGCGCTAGGCGGCCATGTCCGGCGGGCCAGCCTCGACCGCTGCCGGGTCCATCCAAAAGAACTCGAAGATGTTGCCGTCCGGATCGGCGACGGAGCGCTGGTACATGAACCCCAAGTCGATGGCTTCCCGCGCCTCGGTGCCACCAGCGGCCACCGCCGTCGCAGCCAGTTCATCGACTGCGTCGCGGGTTTCGCGCGTCAGGGCGACATAGACGCCGGCCGCCTCTTGCGGGTCAGCCACCGGTTTGTCATAGAACGATGCGAAATACTCGCGGGTGAGCAACATCAAGTAGATGGTCTCATCCACTTGAAAGCAGGCCGCATTCTCATCGGTGAACTTGGGCTGGTTGGTGAAGCCCAGACCTGTGAAATAGGCGATGCTGCGCGCGACATCCCGCACCGGCAAGTTGATAAATACCTGCGTAGCCATGGCCCTCGTCCTTTCCCTGGCGTTGCTGTCAGCGTGGCAGACCCCGCAGGCCGACACAATGGTCGTTCACCGTGAACTGGCCAAAAACGAGCCGCAATCACACTCGGTCTGCGCGGACCGCTGTGCCATAGTGGAGTGTCGCACCCGGCGAGAGCCGATCGTCGGCCCCGACCAAACGAGGATGTGCATGATCGAGACCGCTGCTGCGCTGATTGACAGCGAGTCGCTCATCACCGCGGCCGGCACCTGGGGACTCGCCCTGGTCTGCGCGATCGTCTTCGTAGAAACAGGGCTCCTCGTCGGCTTCCTGCTGCCGGGCGACACCCTGCTGCTGGTCACTGGCGTGCTGGTGTTCAGCGGGGTCATCCAGCAGCCAATCTGGCTGGTCTGCCTGTGTATATTTGTCTCAGCCTTCCTCGGCGACCAGGTCGGCTACCTGATCGGGTATCGCGGCGGACCAGCGGTGTTCGAACGTCGAGAGAAGGGCCTCATCTCGCGGGCCACCGTGGCGCAGACCGAGCGCTTCTTCGAGCGCTGGGGCGGCTGGGCCGTCACCTTCGCGCGATTCATCGCCTTCGTGCGGACCTTCTCGCCAGTCGCCGCCGGGATCGGCAAGATGCGCTACCGAACCTTCGTGCTGTTTAGCGTGTTGGGCTCCCTGGCCTGGGGCGCCGGCCTGACCCTGGCGGGCTGGGGCTTCGCACACCTTCCGGGCATCGCCGAATGGGTGATGGCATACATCGACCTGGTACTGATCGGCGTCATCAGCCTGGCCGTGATCACGCTGGTGATCCATTCAATGCACCAGCGACACAAGGGCAAGGTTGCTGCGGCCGCGGAACGCGCCTTGGCCGAAGCGTGCGACCCGCCGCTCAGCTCCGCTGCAGTGGGAAACTAGACCGCCTCGCCACTTAGTCGTGCAGGTGCGCCTCGCGCGCCAGGTAGCCAGCCGGCTCCAACTGCAGGGTGGTGTGTCGAACGCCGAAATGCGTGTCGAGGCAGCCTGACAACTCGGTGAGCACAGCGCTCACGCGGCCCTCGGTGAAGACCAAGCCATCTACCTGCACATGGGCGGTCACGATGAGCTCCCCTTCGGTCAACTGCCACGCGTGCATGTCGTGGACCGCCAGGACACCGGGTGACGCCAGCAGGTGCTCGCGCATCCGCTCAACCTCGACCGGATCCGGTGCCGACTCGCTCAGGACCCGTTGCACCTGCCACAGCAGTGCGAGACCGCGAGGAATGATCAATGCGGCGATCACCAGCGAGGCAATGGCGTCCGCCTCGACGAATCCGGTCGTCCAGATCACCACTGCCGCCGCTATCACCAACACCGAGCCGATGCTGTCCCCGAGGACATGCAAGTACGCTCCTCGCACATTCATGGAGGCACCTTGCCCGCCATGGAGCACCGCCAGGGCGACCAAGTTCGCCACCAAGCCAGCAATGGCGACGATCAGCATCGGGACCGAGTCGATCTCGGGCTGCGTCTCAGCGAACAGCCGCAGCACCCCACCGATCGCAATCGCGATGCCAGCGATGACCAGCAACACGGCATTGATACCCGCCCCGAACACTTCGAAGCGGCGGAACCCGTAGGTGTGTCGGCTCGTCGCCGGCCGCAGTGCGACCTGGGCCGCAATCAGTGAGACGATCAGCGCAATGAGATCCGAGGCCATATGGCCTGTGTCAGCCAGCAACGCGAGGGAGCCGGACAGCAGCACGCCGATGCCCTGGACCACCACGAACACGGCGATAACGAGGGTCGCCAGCACCAGCCGCTGACGGTCCTGCGTGGGTGCGTGGAAGTGATCATGCGCGCCGGACGACCCAGACGCTTGCTGCCGACTCATGCTTCCACGCTAGACGGGGTCGTTCCCGAGAGCCACCGCCGCGAGGCTCTCGGGAACGACACCCATTCTCAGTGGCGACCGGCCTGCTCTGGGAGGAGGAGACGCAGACGGAGTGCGCGCAGCTCGTCGCGCATGCCTGCGGGCAGACGGTCACCGAACTGAGCGAAATGCTCCTCAACCGAGGCAAGTTCGGCACGCCATTCCTTGCCGTCGACCGCGAGCAGTCGCTCCAGGTTGGTCTCGTCGAAATTGTCGAGACCTTCCAGATTCAGGGACTCCGGAATGTATCCGACCGGAGTGAGTTCCGCCTCGGCATTCCCATCGACGCGACCGGCAATCCACTCCAGCACTCGGCTGTTCTCGCCGAATCCCGGCCAGAGGAACTTGCCGTGCTCGTTCTTGCGGAACCAGTTGACCTGGAAGATGGCCGGAGCCTTCTCGCCAAGCTGCTCGCCGATGTTCATCCAGTGCTGCCAGTGGTCAGCCATGTTGATCGCCAGGAACGGGCGCATCGCGAAGGGGTCGCGGCGGAGGACGCCGACGGTTCCCTCTGCTGCCGCGGTCTGTTCGCTGCCCATGGTGGCCCCCATGAAGACGCCGTGACGCCAGCCAAACGACTGGGCCACCAGCGGCACCGTGTCGGCGCGGCGACCGCCAAAGATGATCGCGTCTAGCGGCACGCCGTTCGGGTCGTCCCAATCGTCCGAGATGCTCGGGCACTGCGCGGCTGGCACCGTGAAGCGAGAGTTCGGGTGCGCGGCCGGTCGCCCAGAGCCCGGAGTCCACGGCTGACCACGCCAGTCAATCAGACCGGCCGGCGGCCGCTCGGTCATGCCCTCCCACCACACGTCGCCGTCCGGACGGAGCGCGACGTTGGTGAAGATGGTGTTGCCCCAGAGCATGTCCATGGCAACCGGGTTCGACTCGCTTGAGGTGCCGGGGGCGACACCGAAGAAGCCGGCCTCCGGGTTGATCGCCCACAGACGACCGTCCTCACCGACGCGCATCCAGACGATGTCGTCGCCGAAGGTCTCGACCTTCCAGCCCGGCAGCGTCGGCTGCAGCATGGCGAAGTTCGTCTTACCGCAGGCCGAGGGGAACGCGGCAGCGATGTGGTACCGCTTGCCCTCCGGACTGGTGAGGCGCATCAGCAGCATGTGCTCGGCAAGCCAGCCCTCGCGCAGGCCCATCGCCGAGCCGATGCGCAGCGAGAAGCACTTCTTTCCCAGCAGCGCGTTGCCACCGTAGCCGGATCCGTAGGAGAGGATCTCATCGTCCTGCGGGAAGTGGGCAATCGCCTTGTACTCATTGGCTGGCCAGGTCACGTCGGGTCGAGTCACGCCACGCTCGTCCCGCAGCGGGTAGCCGACCGAGTGCACCCCCTTGACGAAGTGCGTCTGCTCGGTCATGGTCTCGAGCACGTCGCGGCCAACGCGGGTCATCATGCGCATGTTCAGCACCGCGTAGCCCGAGTCGGTCAGCTGGACGCCGATGCGTGAGAAGGAACCACCAATCGGGCCCATTGAGTAGACCACGACGTACATGGTGCGGCCGCGCATGGCACCGGCGAAGCGTTCGGCCAGTTCGGCTCGCAGCTCCTGCGGGTCACGCCAGTTGCCGATCGGACCGAGGTCCTCCTGCTTCGGCGTGCAGACGAAGGTCCGCGATTCCACCCGAGCGACATCGTCCTCGGTGCTGCGGGCGAGGTACGAGCCTGGCCGCCACTCCGGGTTCAGCTTGATCAGTGTGCCCGCAGCAACCAGCTCGTCAGCAAGGCGCGCGGCCTCCGCCCGAGAACCGTCTACCCAGTGGACGGCATCGGGCTGGAGAATCTGGCGCTGCTGCTCCACCCAGGTCAACAGGTTGGCCGGGGCAAGATCGGTGATCGATACGGGGGGGGCGACAGGGAATGGGATGGGCTCGCGAGCCACGCCGGTTGCGGTAGCAACGCGGGGACGGTCCTTGTGGGGTTGGAGCAGAGCCATGGTGGGGGGCCTCCGGCATCATTGACAGGGAAGATTGGCTTGGTTTCAACGCTACGGAGGGTGAAGTAGACTTTTCCAACAGGTCTTGTGTGAAATTTCGCAATCTTTGACAACGGAGCAAAGTTATGCAGAACGCATCGCAGCCCTTTGGCGCCGCTGCCCGGGTTGATCGCGCTGACGGACCCGCAGGCGGGACGGACGCCGTCCTGGTCGGACGCCGAATCCGGCACTTCCGAACCGAGCGCGGGATGACCCTGGAGCAGTTGGCCAACACGTTGCACGTCAGCATCAGTCAGCTCTCATTGATCGAGACCGGACGGCGCGAGCCGCGGCTCTCGACGCTGCAGGCGATCGCCTCAACGCTCGGTGTGCAACTGGGTGAACTCCTCAGCGATGCCCCGCCCAGTGAACGGGCCGCCCTCGAGATCGAATGGACGCGCGTGCAGGCTGGGTCGCTCTACCGCTCCCTGGGCCTGCCGGAGGTGCGACCGAATAAGGCATTGCCGACGCCTGCCCTGCAGGCGCTCCTCGGCCTGCACCAGGAACTCGTGCGTCGCCACAACCAGGCCAGCGCCACGCCCGAAGAAGCGCGCCGCGCCAACACCGAGCTGCGTGCCGAGAGTCGCGCTCGAAACAACTTCATGCCTGAGATTGAAATCATCGCCGAGGAAATGCTCGACGTCGTCGGCCACGACACGGGGGCGCTCAAGCACTCGACGGTGAGCCGGATGGCCGAACACCTCGGCTTCCGCATCATCCACGTGAACGACCTGCCCCACTCGGCACGATCGGTGACGGACCTCGAGAACGGCCGCATCTACCTGCCTCCGGCCTCCATTCCTGGTGGTCACGGTCTGCGTGCCCTTGCCCTGCAGGCGATGGCGCACCGCCTGTTGCAGCACGAGGTACCGGAGACCTACGCAGACTTCCTTCGTCAGCGCCTCGAAATCAACTACTTCGCCGCGGCCGTGCTCATGCCGCTCAAGCCCGCGGTCGAATTCCTCAACCGCGCCAAGCAGGAGCGGAACCTCGCTGTGGAGGACTTCCGCGATGCCTTCGGTGTGACCCACGAGGCGGCAGCCCTGCGCATGACGAACCTGATGACCTCGCACCTCGACATCAAAATGCACTTCCTGCGCATCAACGGTGACGGCAGCATTATGAAGGCCTACGAGAACGACAACTACCCGCTGCCGACCGACGTGACCGGTGCGGTGGAAGGCCAGATCGTGTGCCGCAAGTTCGCGGCCCGCACCGCCTTCGATCGCAAGAACCGCACGACGGAGCACTACCAGTACGAGGACACTCCGGCAGGCACCTTCTGGACTTCAGCACAGACCGGCACCAGTGAAAACGGGGACGAGTTCTCGATCGCGGTCGGCGTGCCCTTCAACGAGTCCCGCTGGTTCCGCGGCCGCGACACGCAGTTGCGACAGAAGTCAACCTGTCCCGATCCCGCGTGCTGCCGACGCCCCGACCAGGACCTTGCCGCCCGCTGGGACGGCCGAGCGTGGCCGAGCGCACGCTTGCACGCGCACATCCTCGCGCCGCTGCCCTCCGGCACCTTCCCGGGCATCGACGACGTGGAGGTCTACGAATTCCTCGAGCGTCACGCCCACGCGGACGAGCAATAGTCAGGCACACGCACAGCGACGAACGCCGCTGTGCGTGTGCCCCGAGCTCCTCGACCGCTACTCGCCGAGGAGATGGCGGCGAATCTGCGGCACCAGCGCGCCGAATGCCTTGGCCCGGTGGCTGCGGCGGTCCTTCTCGGACTGCGGCAAGTCCGCTGCACTGGTCCCGGGAGCCAGATCCGCATCGCCCGGGAGGAAGATCGGGTCATACCCGAAGCCACCAGCGCCACTCGCCGCCGCCGCGATCGCGCCGGGCCACGTCGCGAGTTCGACGACCTCGACGCCCTGCTCCTGCCCGGCGTGTGCTGCGGGGACCACGAGCGCTGCGGCACAGGCAAAGTGGGCGCTGCGATCAGCGACATCGGTCAGCACCTGCAGCAACAGGCGCACGTTGTCACCATCGTCTCGCGTCCCTGCATAGCGCGCCGACAGGATCCCAGGGGCGCCGTCCAACGCGTCCACACAAATACCTGAGTCATCGGCGATCGCAGGCAGACCCGTGTGCGCAGCCGCGGCGCGCGCCTTGATCAGTGCATTCGCCTCGAAGGTGGCCCCATCTTCTCCCGGCTCCGGGCCGTCGTAGCCGAGCAGTTCGATGCCATCCAGGCCAGCGCCGAGAATTCGACGCAGTTCCTCGACCTTGTGGGCGTTGTGCGTGGCCAGGACGAGTCGCACCTGCTCGGTCACGCCTGCTCCTCGGCAAGCGCAGCGGCCTGAATCTGGGCGAGCTGCGCCGTGCCGCCGAGCGCCAGGTCCAGCAGCGCATTCAGTTCATTGCGGTCGAAGGGTGCTGCCTCGGCCGTACCCTGCACCTCCACGAACAGTCCTCGGCCGGTCACCACGACGTTCATGTCCGTTTCAGCGCGGACATCCTCGACGTAGGCCAGGTCCAGCAGCGGCGTGTGGTCCACAATGCCGACCGACACCGCCGACACCGAGTCGTACAACGGCTTGGCGTTCTTGCCGATGAAGCCGCGGCCGCGGCCCCACTCGATCGCATCCGCCAGCGCCACGTAGGCGCCGGTAATCGCGGCGGTGCGGGTGCCGCCATCGGCCTGGAGGACGTCGCAGTCGATCACGATGGTGTTCTCACCGAGCGCCTTGGTGTCCACCACGGCCCGCAAGGCACGGCCGATCAGTCGGCTGATCTCGTGCGTGCGGCCACCGATCTTGCCCTTCACGCTCTCGCGGTCGTTGCGGGTGTTCGTCGCTCGCGGCAGCATCGAATACTCGGCGGTCACCCAGCCCTTGCCCTGGCCGGTCAGCCAACGCGGTACGCCGTTGGTGAATGAGGCGGTGCACAGCACGCGAGTGCCACCGAAGGAGATCAGGGCGCTCCCCTCAGCGTGCGCGCTCCAACCACGCTCAATCGTGATCGGTCGGAGTTGGTCGGCGCTGCGTCCATCGGCGCGAGTGGTCATTGCGGGTTCCTTCCTTGTGCAGTCTCTGCTGCACGCCGCCGAGGCGGTTCATCGGCTAAGCCTAGCCCGCTCCCCTGACGAGGCGACGGCCTGAGGGCGGGGTCGAACTAGGACCCCGAAGCGCCAGAATCGCCCAGGACCGGCAGCGTGATCAGTCCGGTCTGCACCAGATCAACGTGATCAACGCGCGGCCCGAGGAAGCGTTCGGCAAGCGCCATGAACTCGGCCTGGCTCTCGCCCGTGGCATTGAAGACGCGGGTGGGCGGGGTGGAACTGGTGCGTTCGATGCCGCGGCTGACGAGCTCGCGGTAGACATCATTGGCAGTCTCGGTGTCGCTGCTGACCAAGGTGACCGCCGGCCCCATGACATACGAGATCGCGCCCTTCAGGAAGGGGTAGTGCGTGCAGCCGAGCACCAGGGTGTCGACGCCGGCCTGCTGCAGTGGCGCAAGGTAGTCCTCAGCGACAGCGAGTAGATCGGGGCCGGAGGTGATGCCCGCCTCGACGAATTCCACGAAACGTGGGCAGGCCTGCGAGACGACGTCCAAATCCGAGACCGCAGCAAAGGCATCCTGGTACGCCCCAGACCGCACCGTTCCTTCCGTCGCGATCACGCCGACGCGACGGTTGCGCGTGATGGCTACCGCCGAGCGCACGGCCGGCTGGATGACTTCGACCACCGGCACGCTGTAGCGTTCGCGCGCCTCGCGCAAGGTGGCAGCCGATGCGGTGTTGCAGGCAATAACGATCATCTTGACGCCGCGATCCACCAACTCATCCATGATGGCCAGGGCGTAGCGGCGAACGTCGTCGATCGGCTTCGGGCCGTAGGGGGCGTGGGCGGTATCGCCCAGATAGATCACCGATTCGTTCGGCAACTGATCCATGATGGCGCGGGCCACGGTCAGTCCACCGACCCCCGAATCAAAGATGCCGATCGGTGCGTCATTCACAGCACTGAGTCTAGCCCCGGTGACTCGGCGCGAGGCGGAAGGAACCGTTCGCACAGACCGGGGCGAGGACGTTTAGGCTGGTGCTGTGACCGCTGACTCCGCCAACGAGGGCCGACTCACCACCGCGACGTCGACCGCCCTGCTCACCGACCGCTACGAGCTGACCATGCTGGACGCCGCCCTCACCAGCGGCACCCACCAGCGCGACAGCGTGTTTGAAGTGTTTGCTCGTCGCCTCCCCAGCGGCCGCCGCTACGGCGTCGTGGCCGGTACCGGACGCCTGTTGGAACTCATCCGTGACTTCCGGTTCACCCCAGAGCACCTGGATTGGCTCGCCAATGAGCACGTGGTCAGCGACCGCGCCCTGGCGTTGCTGGCGGACTACCGCTTCGAGGGTGAGATCGACGGCTATGCCGAGGGCGAGCTGTACTTTCCGAACTCCCCGGTGCTGTCCGTCCGCGCCCCCTTCTGGCAGGGCGTCATCCTGGAGACGCTCATTCTCAGCGTGCTGAACTACGACTGCGCGGTCGCCTCTGCCGCGGCCCGGATGGCGGTGGCCGCCGGGGGCCGCCCGCTGGCCGAGATGGGCTCGCGTCGGACTCAGGAACGCTCTGCTGTTGGCGCGGCCCGCGCCGCCTACATCGCAGGGTTCTCGGCGACCTCAAACCTCGAGGCTGGCTTCCAGTGGGGCGTGCCCACCATGGGGACCGCTGCCCACAGTTTCACGCTGCTGCATGACAGCGAGGCCGGCGCCTTCCGCGCACAAATCGACACCTTGGGCGTCGGCACGACCCTGCTGGTCGACACCTACGACATCGAACAGGGCGTGCGAACCGCCATCGACGTCGCGGGCACGGATCTCGGCGCGGTGCGCATCGACTCGGGTGACCTGCCGGTGGTGGTGCGGCAGGTCCGAACTCTGCTCGACTCCCTGGGTGCGACGAACACCAAGATCACTGTCACCAACGATCTCGACGAGCACGCGATCGCGGGCCTCGCCGCAGCTCCGGTGGACTCCTACGGCGTCGGCACCCAGGTGGTGACCGGGGCCGGACATCCGGCGGCCGGGATGGTCTACAAGCTGGTGGCTCGCCGAGGCGATGACGGCGAATGGCTGGATGTCGCCAAGAGTGCCGCTGGCAAGTCAAACGCGGGCGGTCTCAAGCAGGCCTTCCGCCGCATCAAGCGCGGCACCGCCACGCACGAGGTCGTGCACAGCGTTGCCGGAGCGGACGCGAATGCCCCCTTGGCTGGCGCTGACCACGATGACCGTCCGTTGCTGGTGAATCTGGCCTCGGGCGGTGAATTCCACGCTCAGTTCCTCGGCCAGGCCGGGGTGCAGGCGGCGCGCGAACGCTGCGCGGCGAGCCTGGCGGAGCTGCCCCGGGACGGTCTCCGTTTGTCTGCCGGTGACCCGGCGATTCCGACGGTGCTGAACTAGTCCTTCAGCCGCTCGTAGATCTTCTTGCACTCCGGGCAGACCGGAAACTTCTCCGGGTCCCGACCCGGGGTCCACTTCTTGCCGCAGAGCGCACGCACCGGCTTGCCAGTCACCGCAGACTCGAGAATCTTCTCCTTGCGAACGTAGTGCGAGAAACGCTCGTGGTCGCCCGGATCCTGCACTTCGTTGCGCAGCAGTTCCTCAAGCTCGCGGTCCAGCACATCAATGCCACCGCCCTGCTCCGGCGAATCTGGGTACGTGCTCATGCACGCAATGGTACCGCGTGTCGCCGGGCCTGAGATGGGTGCCGCCTACCGGCTGCGCCCTAGCCGCGCAGCACGGCCGAGAACACCTCGGTGCGCCGCTGCTCGAAGTGGCGGCCACCGAGTTCGATGCCTGCCCAGATCGCGATGCACGCCGTCAGCGCTCCTACGCCCAAGGTCACCAACGGCCAGAACCACACCTCGGTCAGGATGCTCTGGAAGAAGAACACCTGCGTCGGTGCGGTGAGCGCCACTGCCGCGGCCATGGTGCCAGCCTGCGCCAGGACAGCAGCTCGACCACGGAACTGCGGCTGGTGGAACGGGTCCTCGCCCGGGTGCACCGTGGCGTAGGGCCACAGCACCGAAACGATGCTCGACAGGCCCAGGCCCGCCCCCAGGGCCGCCAGCGAGAGCCCGATACTGGTGAACACGTGCAGCAGGTTTCCGCTGAGCACACCGGCAACCAGCGAGCCGAACACGGCCACCAGCACACCCAGGAGCAACGGCGGCACCAGTCGGCCTGCTCGGTCCGCGCGGCCCGAGATTGACGTTGCCACATGCACCCAGAAGGCGCTGTAGTCATGGGCCACATCGTTATGCGGCAACCAGCCGATCATCAGGCACATCAGCGGCGCAGGCAACAGCACCAGCACGGACCAGGGCACGCCGGCCAGCGCCAGGATGGGCAAGGCCAGCAGCGGTAAGACCGGCACCGCCAGCAGCGCCACGCGATAGCGCTCATCCCGCACCCAATTGATCAGGCTGCGACCAGCGACTACGCCGAACCCGGACGCCGGCAGCGACTCGAAGACACCGACCGAGTCGACCCGTGCGCCGATGCGACGAATCGGGGTGTGGTTGATTCGGTTGAGGAGCCGCTCATGCAGCCAGGCCAGGCCAGCAAGGGTGACGACCGCGATGAGGATGCGCAGCCAGGCGCCAGCGAGGTCGTCATCAGCGGCCGCGACCGGCGCGGCCCAGGCAGCTGCGAGCGGCGTCCAACCCACCAGCCCGGCGGCTTCGAGCACCTCCTCCGGTGCCACGCCTCGCCCGAAGCTACGCAGCAGCACGACGGTGCCGAGTGCGGCAAGCACGCCCACAATGGCGGCGGTCAGCAGACCGGAACGAATCGCCGGGCTGTCTGGACGCAGCAGACTTGAGAGTGACGTGCCCACACGCGCCACCAACACCACGGTGAGAACGGACAGCACCGCTGCGAACACGGCGACCAGCGCCGCCGATCCACCCCAAATGCCGAGCATGCCGAACACCAGGATGGCAACGGCCAGGGTCGGCACTGTGGCCGCGCCCGCCACCGTCAACCCCAGTGACAGCGGCCAGGAGGCGATGCCAATCAGGCTGAAGGCACGCGGATCGAGCCCCGCGTGCAGCCCCAAGAACACGGTCCCCAGCAGCGCGCCGAGGACGACCGCACCACCAATCAGCACGTACCATGCACCGACCGAGGGAATGTCACCCCGCGGCACCGCGTACAGCGAGAGCAACAACAGCACCGCCGAAGCGAGCACGAATGCCGCAAGTCCGAGCATCTGGCCCCGGTCGCGAGCACCCTGACGGGCGCCGACCAGGAGCTGGCTCAGCCTTAGTCGGAGAAGCTGTGCAACCACGACATCCCCTCCGCGGCGTCAACACTGCCGGCCAATTCCACGAAGCGCTGTTCCAGCGTCTTACCTGCTCGCACCTCGTCCATAGTGCCGCTGGCCAACACCTTGCCTTCAACGATGACCGCCACGCGGTCACATTCACGCTGCACCAGGTCCATGGTGTGGCTCGACAGAATCACCGTGCCGCCGCCGGCGACGTATTGCTTCAGAATGCCGATCAACTGCACGGTCGAAACCGGGTCCACGGCTTCGAACGGCTCGTCAAGGACCAGCAGGCGCGGCGCGTGCAGCAGCGCGCAGGCCAGTGAAATCTTCTTGGTCATTCCCGCCGAGTAGTCGGCGACGATCCGATCCGCCGCCTCGCCAAGACCGAGGGCCGCGATCAGTTCATTCGAACGTTCGCGGATGCGGCTGCGGTCCAGGCCACGCAGCACGCCGTTGTAGTGCAGCAACTGCCGGCCAGTGAGACGGTCAAAAAGGCGCAGCCGGTCGGGCAAGATGCCCATCTCACGCTTCGCCGCGTCGGCATCCTCCCAGACGTCGTGTTCGTGCACGATGACGTGGCCCTCGTCCGGACGGAGCAGGCCAGTCAGCATTGACATCGTGGTGGTCTTGCCGGCGCCGTTTGGTCCGACAAGTCCAAAGAAGGAGCCGACCGGAACGATCAGATCGATGTTGTCGACCGCCGTGACGTCGCCGAAGCGCTTGGTCAGGCCGTGGACTTCCACCACGGTTTCGCGAACCGTCGTCGAGCGGGCGGCGCGACCCTTCCGCGAACGAGCCGGGCGCTTGGCTGCGGGCTTGCGCCCTGGGCGCGCTGCAGCCTTGGCCTCAACCGCGGCGGCAGCAGCATCTTGCGCCGCCTGAGCCTCGGCCGGAGTCTCAGACTCGCCAGCAACAAGGTCGGTGGCGAGGTCATCGGCGCTGACTTCTTCGGCACGGATTGCCTGGTCACCGTCGCTGAGTTCGCTCTCAGCCAGCGCCGTCTCAGCAGCCGTGTCGAACGCGGTCACGGCATCAGCCTCGGGCTTTCCAGCGATGCTTGCATCAGCGTCGACGGAGGACGTTGGCTCTGCTTCTGTTTCCGGCGCGACCGCTGCAGACTTGGCCGCCCCCTTCGCACGACTGGACCGACGCTTAGCGCGCGGCTTTGGGGTAGGTGGGACGAAGGGTTCCGGCTCCTGCTGGGCGGCGTCAGGTTCGTTCGATCCGGGTTCTGCAGCCGTCAATACACCGTCCAGATCGGTGGCGTCTTCCCCAACTGCATCCGACCCTGCGTTCAGAGCAGACTCCTCAGACTTCGTCATGGGTTCCACGCTACCAAGTCACCGTCGCTCGTCCGTAGAGGAACGCTCTCATCTGCAACAAATGACGCAAACTCTGCCCACTGTCTGACAAAGGTCACGAGATGACAACGACCAGATCACAGCTTGGCAACGTCTGCGTGACTTCCAGGAAGTTCTTTGACTCCGTCCCTAACGTGGTTCTTGGCATAACGGCGTGCCAGTGAACCAACAAGTTTCGCTGCCATGAGCAGCTCAAGTTCAGGAGACCGTTATGACGCTTCAGGTTGTCATCCTCGCAGCAGGCATGGGCACTCGCCTCGGCCGTCCGCTGCCGAAGCCGCTGACCCCGCTGGCCGATGGCCGCACCATCATGGCCCAGCAGTTCGACAACGTGTACCAGGCCTTCGGTGACGAGGCCCGCATCACCGTCGTGGTCGGCTACAAGCTCGAGCACATCATCGAAGCATTCCCCGACGCTGGCTTCGTCTACAACGACGAGTACGACATCACCAATACCTCGAAGAGCCTGATGCGCGCACTCCGTGCGTCGAACCAAGGTGGAGTGCTGTGGCTGAACGGCGACGTGGTGTTTGACCCGGCCGCACTGGAACGCGCCGCGCATCTGATCAAGCGTGAGCAGTCGTTCATCTCGGTGAACACCGCCCGCGTCGCCGACGAAGAGGTTAAGTACACCGTGGACCACCACGGCTACATCAAGGAACTCTCGAAGACGGTCGAGCGTGGCCTCGGCGAGGCGGTTGGCATCAACTATGTCGCTGCCCAGGACAAGGCCGCGCTGCTGAAGCGCCTTGAGCAGGTAGACGCGCAGGACTACTTCGAACGCGGCATTGAGCTCGCGATTGAGCAGGATGGCCTACTGTTCGAGCCGCTGGACATTTCGGACCTGTACGCCGTTGAGGTGGACTTCGCCGAAGACCTGGATCGCGCCAACGCCTTCGTGTAGGCCACGACCGCAGCAAGAACCACCCCGCTGACCTGGGGTATCCGCCTGACAGTCCAAGTGGCTGACGCTGTGGCGCGCTAGATTTATCTGCGTGGCATCACTGAATCCCGACTCGTCGGAGCCGTCGCGCGCCGAGGGTCGTGTTCCCTCACACCAAATGGGGTACTTCCGCGCGCTGTGGATCCTCACCCAGCGGGACCTGCGCGTACGCTATTCCACCTCGAAACTCGGCTACCTGTGGTCCGTCTTGGAGCCGTTGGCGATGAGCGCGATCTACTGGTTCGTGTTCACGCAGGTGTTCGAGCGCACGGTCGGCGAGACGCCGTATATCGTCTTCCTGCTCACGGCGCTGCTGCCGTGGATGTGGTTCAATGGCGCCATCAGTGACGCCAGTCGCGCGTTCTGGAAGGAATCGCGCTTGGTGCGGTCCATCCGACTCCCCCGCACGGTGTGGGTCAATCAGTTGGTGCTCGCTAAGGGCATCGAGTTTCTGCTGGCATTGCCAGTGCTCGCGCTGTTCGCCATCCTCGGCGGGGCACAACTGCACATCGGCGTGGTGCTCTTCCCACTGGCGATCGTGCTGCAGGCAGTCTGCATGGTCGGTGTCGGCCTGATCGTGGCGCCGCTCGTCGTCTTCTACCGTGATCTGGAACGAGCCACCAAGCTGGTGCTGCGCTTCCTCTTCTTTGCCACCCCGGTGATTTACGGCACTTCCGACTTGCCGCACGGGCTCGAACTGTGGTCGGCAATCAATCCGCTGGCGGGGGCCATCTCGCTCTACCGCGCCAGCTTCTTCCCCGCCCAGCTCGACTGGGCCGTCGTCGGCATCTCCTCGGCGAGCGCAGCAGTGATGCTGCTCCTCGGCCTGTACGTGTTCCGTCGCAGCGAACGAGCCCTGTTGAAGGCGGTCTAATGGGCGCGCAGAACCAGACCCCGACCAAGCCGGTGATCGAGGCGAACAACCTCGGCATCCGCTTCCGCCGCGGCAACAGCGGCTTCCGCACCTTCAAGGATCTGTTCGGCTCGAAGGAGCGCCGCACCATGGCGGGCGAATTCTGGGCGCTGCGGAACGTGTCCTTTACGGTGCATCCGGGCGAGGCGATCGGTGTCGTCGGCCGGAACGGACAGGGCAAATCAACGCTGTTGCGCCTCGTCGCCGGGGTGCTGTTGCCGGACGAAGGCAGCGTCGACGTCAACGTCGGTGTCGCACCTCTGATTGAGCTCACCGGCGGCTTCGTGCGGGACCTCACCGTGCGCGAGAACATCTGGCTGGCCGCCTCGCTGCTGGGCCTGCGGAAGTCCGAAATTGCAGAGCGCTTCGATGAGATCGTCTCCTTCGCGGAACTCGGCGACTTCCTGAGCACGCCATACAAGCACCTGAGCAGTGGTATGCAGGTCCGCCTCGCGTTCTCGGTGATGAGCCGGCTGGACGAACCAGTGCTGCTGGTCGATGAGGTCCTAGCCGTGGGCGATAAGGCGTTCCGACAGAAGTGCTACGCCCGGATCGATCAGATGCTCGCCTCGGGGAAGACGCTGTTCTTCGTGTCGCACAACGAGTCGGACCTGCGTCGCTTCTGTACGCGCGGCCTCTACCTCAGGGGTGGCAAGCTCGTGCTTGACGACACCATTGACGCAGTGCTCAAGCAGTACAACGCCGACCAGGGCAAGTAGCTTCGACCCGCCCAGGGCAGCGATTCAGAGCCATCACACTTCGATTCTGCGACATCTCACACACGCAGAAAGAGGCGTACCCTGGTGCGGTGAACCCGGAGACCACGTCCATTTCGACCCCGTATCAGGACCCCCACGAGTACGATCACAGCCACCCCGACATCTCCGGCGGCTGGCTGCGTGCAAGCGTCTTCGGCGGCATGGACGGCCTGGTGACGAACATCGGTTTGATCGCTGGCGTCGGTGCCGCTGGCGCGAGCCCCGGCCAGATCATCCTCACCGGCGTGGCGGGCATGGTCGCAGGCGCGACGTCGATGGCGCTGGGCGAGTACACGTCGGTACGGACCGCGAATGAGCAGATTGACGCCGAGGCGCAGGTCGAGCGCGAGGCCCAGCAGCGCAACCCGGTCGGCGAGCGGCGCGAACTCACCAAGATGTTTCTCGATCTGGGCATGACCCTCGAGACGGCCCGGCAAGCGGCCCGCGAGGTCCACCTCGACAGTGAGCGGGCCGTGCGCGTGCACCTCACCCAAGAACTCGGCATTGACCCGACCTCGAAGCCGTCGCCGCTGATCGCCGCGGTCAGCTCCTTCGTGTTCTTCTCAGTGGGCTCGCTGATTCCGCTGATTCCGTACTTCTTTGGTGCTGCGTCGCTGTGGCTGGGCCTCGCCGTGGGTGGCGTGGGCCTGCTCGTCGCCGGCGGTATCGCCGCGATCTTCACCCGTAAGAACTGGCTGCGCGGCGCGATTCGACAGTTGATTCTCGGTGGCCTGGCCGTGAGCCTGAGCTACCTGATCGGCACCTTGCTGGGGGTCAGCGTCTCGTAGCGAGCCGCGGCCACACACCCCCCCCGGACCACCCGCTAGAGGATCGGGAAGCGTCCGTGCCGGGTCATCCGCCACACGGTGCTCCAGCGCATCGGGCGGCGTGGGCCACCGTTGGTGGTCCATCCCTCCCACCAACCGCCAAACCACGCACCCAGGCCCTTAGGGTTGCGAATGGAACGCAACATTTTCACGCCAGTCCACGCCAGCACATACGGCAGCACCAGCGGCCAGGGCAGGTTGCGCTTGGCCACCCAGACTCGGTTGCGGGCGTTGAGTCGCCAGTAGGCGGCGTGCCGGGTCACCTGCGTTGCCGGGTGATGGGCGACCAAGTCGCCTGCGTACCAGACGCGCAGTCCCTGGTCCCAGACTCGCCAAGCCAGTTCGATGCCTTCGTGCGCGTAAAAGAACGGTGCAGCCCAGCCATCAGCTGCCTCGAACACGCGGCGCGGCAGCACAATCGCGCCCTCCAGTACCGAGAACACGTTGCTGGACTGCGCCGGGTCGCCCTTCCGCAGGCGAGGCACCCAGCGTCTCGGCGGGTTGGCTCCGGTCGGGTCAACGATTCGTGGCTGCACCATGCCGATCGGGAGGACGCCGGCCTCGCTCGAGGCCTCCATCAGGCGGATGGCGTCCCGCAGGAAGGTCGGACTCGGCACCGTCTCGTCGTCATCGAGGAAAAATAGGTACTCCCCCGTGACCACGGCGGCGCCCGCATTGCGACCCGCAGGAATGCCAACGTTCTCGCTCAGGGCCAGGCCGCGCACCCCATCGGGCAGCCCGACCGGTTCCCAGCCGTTGCCGACGACCACGATGTCGAGGCTGACGCCCAGCTGCGCCTGGATCGAAGTGATGGAGGCGACCAACTCCTCGGGCCGCGTCCCCATCGTCAGCACCACCGCGCCAACGGTCGGCTGCCCAGTCATGCCCGCAGACGCCCTGAGGACACGATCGCGATGCAGTGTCCGATGGTCACCAGGAACGCAACCGGGGTGAGGACCAGCAGCAGCCAGCGGTCCGCCTCGGGGTGACCGATGAACGCGCCGAGGATCGCGGTCGCAGCGATCAGCATCGTCAGTTCCACGGAGTGCAGGATCCGATGCAGCGGCAACAGCTTGGCGGCGCGGCGGATCATCGTGAGCAGGCCAGCACGAGGGGCTGCTTCGGCGGCGGACACCACCACTGTGAGCCCTGCCTGGGCACGCGCGACTCGCACCATGTCGTTCAGCGCCTTGTTCACCACGAGCCAGAGCGCGAGCAAGGCACCGAGCAGCAACCAGATCAGGTCGTCCGGGGTGTCGATCGGCCAGGCGGCTGCCCGCACGCCGAGGGCGAGGGCGATGAGCAGTTCCGTCGAGTAGTGGCCGACCGCGTCCAGGAATGGACCGAGCGGGGACTTCGTGCCACGCCAGCGCGCCACCTCACCGTCGGAGCAGTCGAACAGCATTTGGAGCTGGCCGAGCACGAGCGCGAGGATCGCACCCACCGGTCCGGGAATCAGCAGCGCCGAGGCGGTGGCCCAGCCGGTGAGGATCATCAGCACCGTCACCGCATTCGCACTCGCGCCTAGGTGCAGCAGCGGCTTGGTCAGGTACGGCGAGAGATCGCGCAAGTACAACGCCGCGGTCCAGTGCTCGGCGTTGCGGCGGTTGCGCACCTCGGGTGGCTGCGTGACTTCCCGCAGTTGCGCGATCGACGTCGGGAGTCCGCGGGCTTCGGGCGGGGCGCCGGATTCGGCTGCGCTCATGGGGTTACCTTCCTCGGTGTTCCTGGGATGCGCCACGGAACAGGCCGAGCCAGAAGCCCGCGCCCCAGGCGAGGTGGATGCACGGCAACACGATCAGGAACCAGCCCAGCACGCCCGGACCGGCCGGGCCTGCGACCACGGCGGCAGCCAGCAGCACGAAGAGCAGATACAGGGCCGGGGCTGCGAAGCCCGCAAGCAACAGGGCGGGCAGCAGGCCGGTCGCTCCGGCCGCGAGCGCCACGAGGCCGACCACGCCGAGCAGCGTGCCGACCACGAGGCCGAGCAACGCGATCGGAGGCACCAGGTAGCGCAGGCCAGCGGGTTCGCGGCGAAAGAGTTCGCCTCGCCACCGACCGGTGTGCAGGAATTGACGCAGCAGCGGACCGAGGCCGGAGCGCGGTCGGTAGGTGACCCGCAGCTCGGGCGTGAACCAGACCAGGCCGCCAGCCCGGTTGATGCGGCGGTTCAGTTCCCAGTCCTGGCCTCGGCGCAGTTCCTCGTCAAACAGGCCGATCTGCAGCAGTCGTTCCCGGTGGAAGACGCCCAGGTAGACAGTCTCGGCGGGGCCAGCCTCGCCGCCGGTGTGGTGGCGGGTACCGCCGAGTCCAACCGGGCTGGTGTAGGCCAGAGCGACGGCCTTCTCGAAATTGGTGCGGCCCTGCGCGTCCATCACGCCGCCGACGTTGACCGCGCCGGTACGTTCGATGGTTTCGACCGCAACGGTGGTGTAGTTCGGCGGCAGTTCCGAGTGGGCGTCGATGCGCACCACGATCGGGTACCTGCTGGCACGGATGGCGGCGTTCAGCCCAGCCGGGGTGGAGCCAGCCGGGTTCGGCACGGAGCGCACCCGCGGGTCCTCGGCACAGAGGGCAGCCACGACCGCGTCCGTGTTGTCGGTGCTTGGGCCGAGGGCAATGACGACTTCGACTTCGCCGGCGTAGTCCTGCGCGAGGACGCTGCGCACCGCGGCGGCGACGTGATCAGCCTCGTTGAGCACCGGCATCACATATGACACCTGCTGCACCATTGGCTTGCTCCTGCAGTTCTCCGCGTGACGGTCCCGCGCCGCCTGCATCGAGCCTAGCAGCGGGGTGGAACGACGAACGCGGCAGGCTCCACGTGCATGGGCCTGCCGCGTTCGCTGTGGCTAGGACAGTGTGCCGAGGTTGACGGTCACCGTCACGGCCTGACCGCCTCGGTGGTAGACCAGCTCTGTGGTGGTGCCGCCGGGCAGGTACCGCACCTGGGCGGTGAGGTCCTGGCTGGAGCGAATCGGGATGCCGCCGAGGCTGGTGACGATGTCGTCCTTCTGCAGGCCGGCCTGGGCTGCGGCGGAGCCATCCACCACTTCGACGATGGCCGCACCAAGGACCGTAGCTCCTTCCACCGCGCCCGCGTCGGTCACAGTGGCACCGAGCAGTGCGTGGCTGGCCTTCCCGTCGGCGATCAGCTCGCTCGTGACGCGCTTGACCAGGTTCGAGGGAATGGCGAAGCCCACGCCGATGCTGCCGGCCTCGTCGCGGCTGCCACCAGCGGTGGCGATGGCGACGTTGATGCCGATGAGTTGGCCCTGATCGTTCAGGAGCGCACCACCGGAGTTCCCCGGATTGATGGCCGCGTCGGTCTGCACGACGGGCAGCGAGATCGTGTTGCTCGGACGCGTGGTCGACCGTTGCTGGGTGAAGTCACGCCAGAAGTCGAACAGCGGTCCGCCGCTGTTGTCGTCGCTGTCGTCACGCGGGGCCACCTGCGAGTCCGCGTTGCCCTGCGCGGCCGGGGTCGGCGAGGCGACCTGGATGCTGCGGTTGACCGCCGAGACGATGCCGTTGGTGACGGTGTTGTCCAGGCCCAGCGGCGAGCCAATCGCAACGGTCTCCGCACCCACATTCAGCAAGCTCGAGTTGCCGAACTCGATCGGCTGCAGTGCTGCCTTCGGCTCAATCTTGACCACAGCGAGGTCGACGACCGGGTCGGTGCCGATGATTTCGGCTGGGTAGATGGTGCCGTCGGTGGTGGTGACCGTCACGGTCGGCGCCTCACGCTGACCGTCGATGGTGACCACGTGGTTGTTCGTGACGATGTAGCCGTCGGCGCTCAGCACCACACCGCTACCGCTGCCAGCTTGCGAGCGCCCGGTCACGTTCAGCGTGACCACACTCGGAGCCGCCTTGGCCGCGATCGCGGAGACGCGACTGACCGAATCGGTCGCGGTGATCGTGATCGCTGGCTGGCCGCCGGTGGTGCCGGCCGCCGTCGACTGGTTGGCGAGGATGAGTGCGGTACCGCCAGCACCAGCAGCACCACCGACGAGTGCCGAGACAGCAACGGTCGCGGCGATACCGAGGGCACGGCGGCGTGGCGCGGGGGCCTGCGATGCGGCCTGTGCGGCCTGTGCGGCCTGTGCGGCCTGCTTGGCCTGGGCTGCCTTGGCGATTTCTGCAGCGCGGGCAGCGGCTCGCTCGGCGGCCTTTGCAGCCTTCGCTGCCTTCGCCTGGGCGCGCCGCTCCGCGCGGGTCGGGACCGCGGTCGCGTCGAAGTATTCACCGAGGTGCGGGACCGGTGGGACCTGCAGCATCACTTCGGTCGCAGCTGCGTCGGCAGGCAGCGGCTCGGTGGGCTGTGGGACGGTCGGCTGTTCCGCCAGCGCGGCGGCTGCCGTGCCGGGCAACGCCTCTGTATCTGCCTCGGCGGCGACTGCTGCGTCGGCGGCGAGTGATTCGTTGGCCACCGCTGCGTCCGCGGCAGTCTTCGTCGGCGTCGCGCGCTTGCGGCGCGGCTTGGCCGGGGCTGCTTCGCTGTCGGCGACGACGTCGGTGACGGGTGCGGTGCCTTCCGGGCTGGTCAGGTCCTGCTGTTCCGGTTCAGGCTTCTTGCTGCTCATGCGTCTCCTTCCACGCCCTTCCAGCATGATGCAGCATCCTATGAATCAGATTTGTCGATCCTTTGCGCGCGCTGCCATCTTGGCGCTAGCAGCC